>Ga0308159_1000304_pt1 | contig 137455 bp, 116 predicted proteins | sample PhyCR1_FD_201040 | JGI IMG/M metagenome (GOLD analysis project Ga0308159, IMG submission 201040) | Phyllosphere microbial communities from UC Gill Tract Community Farm, Albany, California, United States - DLSLC.R1 | ecosystem: Host-associated > Plants > Phyllosphere > Unclassified | place...
GAGGAATATAACTCCTTCAGGCCACATAGCTCCTTAGATGGTTTTACTCCGAATGAGTTCATTGAAACCTTGAGTACAACGCCCAATTCTCTAGTTTCAACTGGCTAGTTTTTAGGGAGGGGCTCAAAACTATGGCGTGAGGAATATAACTCCTTCAGGCCACATAGCTCCTTAGATGGTTTTACTCCGAATGAGTTCATTGAAACCTTGAGTACAACGCCCAATTCTCTAGTTTCAACTGGCTAGTTTTTAGGGAGGGGCTCACCACCACTTTTATCAGAATGGATAAGGATTATAGGATGACCAACATTATTGATTGCAATCTTTGCAAATTTATATTGATCAATACTTTTCGCATTAAAAACATTTTGACTTTCAGTTTCTGGAATCTGGAGTTTTGCGAAGATTTTTGTTAAATCCATATTACGCATTGTCTACCTGTCGAATTATATCGCTACCAATACTTTCTGGAAGCCAAATCGCTATGCTAAATACATCATTATCTATTATTTGCCCTTCTTCATTTATTATATCCTCGCCAATGGCATCCTTAATATGTAATCTATGTATTTGAACAGTAACTTGTTCCTTTTCTCTTATTTCTCTGTCTCCAGGATACACAACTGTTCCACTAGATGGGTTTTTACCTTGAAATAGTTGTTGTATTTCATGTCCTTTTTTATCAAGTCTCCTGACTCTAATATTTTGAACTATTTTATTCTTTTCTTTTGCACTACTAATTACAAATATTTTGCATTTCTCATCTGTGTGCGTAATTAGATAATTTGTTATAAGTCCTCGAAGACTTGAGAACGTCTGACTATCACTTTCCCTAGTAAATTTTAGTTTATTAAGTAATGTTACAATGCATAATTCCAATGGAAACTCTGCAACTAGATGTTTCTGTTCGACAGTTCTTGATTCACTTCCAGCATCTACTTTAAATTCTGTTTCGTGTTCGTGTAGAAAGTCACTAATAATTGTTTTGTTATGAAAAATCAGGTTTTGGGAGTCGTGGGGAGCTTTAACGATAAACCACTCACGTCCAAAATAATCACGATTAAGTTCATTATATATGACATTTGGTCTGGTTAATTTAAGCATCTGGTTGAGGACTGTTTCTCTTTCCCATTCATTTAAATGGCGGTTATTTATGTCATATTCCTCTAAACGATTACGAACATCCTCTTCATGTTTGATGATTTGACCATATGCTAGAATTGTAGGCTCATCTAGCCATACACGACAGTAACCTAAATATTTCCCTTTATAGCCGAAAAAACGTGCTCGCTGTAGTGTAGTGTCCACTTGGCCTGTACCCATATTTCTGGGCATATAAGTTATTGTAAGGCCTTCTACTGTAAAACCTCTATCCATTGCCTGCCCCCCAACAAGAATGTGCGAGTAAAAATTATTCCATTTAACTGTAGGAGTACTCTTATTCCTGGCATTGAGTTCTACAATTCTTGTATTTTTGATTGCATGTATAAGTCTATTTCCCGTTAAGTCTGTAAACGAAGGTAAATCATCTCCAACTGTCAATTTCAAATCTTCATATGCAATATGAAACTCAGACACAAGAATAGATTTTTCATCTTCATCAGTACTCTGGAAAAGCCTTTTCCAACTTTCGCAGATATTCTTAATCCAGTTGCAATAAGTATTTTGTGAATCTGTGAGACGAGATGGGTGTACCATCATTGACCTATTGCTCTGATCTTTTTTTATTTCACCTGCAACAACCCCTAAATAAAATATCTTTAGAGCAAGCAGTAAGGTTTCGGGTGGCTCATTCAAGGGGCTTTGTGCAGTAGGTATTTGCCTAGAAGGAATTGGTCTAATTAAATTTGGATTATTTATGAAAAATGATTGCCCACCCGTGTAGTCTGCCCCTGGTTTTAGAAGCTTAATGAAATTGGGAGATAATCTGTCTAAAATATTAATGAATAAATTAGCTTGAGGGGTCGCCGTATATTGTAAAAATGTGTGGTGAGTAAAAACCCCTCTTAATTCTTGAATACGGCTATAAATAACTGATGCTTCTCCTTCATTTACAGGTTTTCCTTCTGTCGAATTGGCACTAGCTTTGGTATTCAAACTTGCTTGGTCACTTTCATCATCTATTATCAGTGTCGGGACACCTTCTAAGTCAACCGATTTTAAAATTTTAGTTAGATTTTTCAATCTATTGCCATTTTTCATGACGGTAAGCAAAATCGTAGAGCAATCTTCTTTGGGGAATGTTTCATCTTTCCATTGTTCAAGTTTTATCTCAATAGTGTCTCTGTCGTCAACCGTACCTGCATTTTTTATTATTGTCCACTTTCTATCATTTCTATCCCCATCTCTCAAATCTTTCCTCATTCTTTCATAGGATTGTTCAGATAGGGGCTTTGATGTCCCTGCTATTATGATGATAATCTGATAGCCATTATCATTGGCTAAAGCAGTTAAGGATGTGAAGGAAAGAGTTTTACCACTTTGAACATAACCAAGTACTAATCCAGTTTCATTATTTTGACTAATTTTTGGATCTCCGCACATTTCCATAATACGAAATGTATCATCTATAATCTTTTCTCCGATTTCATTAATCGTTCCAAAGGTATTTACAAAACCCTTATGCCGAATTAGATTTTCAATTTCTTCCCCCTGATATGGTTGCCACTTAGCATTATTACTATTTGTTCCCGACGTAATTTCGATTGTTTCCATATGCAGATTATTCTGAAATTTTTGTTATTAATTCGTTGAAGTTCCGTCTGATTTCACCTTGCATTTTTGCTCCACTCTCTTTAGCAATAACCTCTGATAAACCAAGGGCTGCGGCAAATTTTAATATAGGTTCAATTCTAGAATTATCGATGCCTGCAAACTGCACCATAAATGGATGGGTTAGCGATAGCCGAATACCAATTTGTCTTACATCATTACTTGTAGCGGATGTATTGATAAGGTGGTTTCCTACTTCAATCAAGTCCTTAACAGCTGGATCATATGAAAGTTCTATAGAGATTTGCCAATCTGTCCTGTTGAATTTAGCTGTAAATTCTTTTTGAATTTTTTTATCCGTTATAGATAATTTAGAATTATTTTCTTCTAGTGATGCAGGATGATTTTGAGTATCCTCAATAGCTTTAGGAGCTTTTTTCTCTAAATCCTCGACAGTTTGTTCAAGCGCTTTTGAAGCTGTTTTATATTCTTTTTCTGAAGCCCTAACTCTAAACTCTTCAGCTTGCTGAAGTAAAGGAAACTCTTTACTGCTAATCTCATCTTTCAGTAAATCAAGAAATATGTCAAGGTTTTCATCCCATTGAATTCCTTTTTTTGTGAACGCAACATCAAAGCCCTCTAAATGTAGTTCTCCAAACACTCTTTGGTAACGATAACTATTTGGCGCCCCAAAAATTGTCAAAGGGCGAAAGCCGTTATCATAACTTCCTTCAACAACCCGTCCTCGTCTGAATAGAGCAAATCCAGCTTCAGCAGTTGAGCCTTTCTCCCTTATTGCAATGAAGCCTTTGACACTTAGCCCCTCTTCAATAGGAAAATCAATTTCTTTTCTCCATAAGATATTTGGGCCCTGTGGATCATTGTAACTAGGCGCCTCTAAAATTTTTGGCTCTAAGTACGTGAGTTTTTCGCCATCTACTTTAATAATAATATTGCCTGTCCTGATAAATTCTCGATATATACTTTTTAAGTGGTTTTTTACTTTGCTTACGTTTCTGCCCCTTGGCATTCTATTAACACCAAAAAGTTCAATAATGGTATAGTGGGTATCTTTCCCGCAACCAGTACTCTCAACATCAAGTTCTTCAATTTTTCCAGAAATTATTTTTTCCATATTGAAATGAACCCTTTTTTCAATCGTTTCACCAATTGCAGTCGATGTAACACGCCAATTGTCTGAAAACCAGCATGCAGCCGATTTCATGCCCATTCCAAATTCAGAAAGCCCAGAATTATCTGGTGGTATTTCCGCAGCCCTAAAAGCTCTTGAATAGTCTTTATTGCCAATGCCGCCAGCATTGTCTCGAATTGTAATCTTATTTTGCTCTTCGCTAAACTCAATGTTTATAATCAGTTTATAACTGTGACCATCAATTTTTTTGAGCTCTTCCGAGCATTTTTGATAACTTTCGATTGCATTATCTACAAATTCCGCAATAGCAAACCACATTTCATATTCTAGGTACTTAAGAACAGAGAGCATGGTGACTTGTGGCCGAATGCTAACCTTATCAGGCTGGTTCATGTTGTTTAGTTAAAGTGAGAGAGTTATGTTGTTTTTTATTTGGTTTGATTAATAATGTTGCAGCAATCAATCTAATAATTTTCGAATTAACAGCATTTCCAAGAGCTTTAAATGCAGCGTTTTCATTAGACGGTAAAATGATGCCTTCTAATGATTGAAGTTTTAATCCTTCCTCTTTCGTAATATAACGGTTTTGCCATCCAATTATAGGTATTTGAGTATTGGTGCACACGAGGGATGGGAAAAAATCAACTTTTTTAACCCTTATTCCTGATGCTCTGAATTGTAGTATATAGTCGCTTAAATTTCTATTTAGCTCCCCAACATTCCACTCAAGTTTCTGCCAACTTTGTGAAGAGAGTTCTGAAATTTCTTGAACAACATCATTGATTAATGGCTTATTGTCGTTGTATAATTTCCTGCTGTATTGGATATATCTTTGTTTCCAGCCAGGAAAATCTGATTCGACTCTTGCATAACTTGGGAGATTGTCAAATTGCTGATCCCTGGTCAATCCTGTTAAATCAACTCCAAAATTACCTTTAAATTCAGAAAGTTTCTCTGAAGATAACTGATAAGGGAAACTGTTTTCAAAGGGATAAGTAGCACCAAACTCCATCCCCCAAATAGGGAAGCCAGGCATTTTATCGGTTTTGGGCAATTTGTCAATAAATTTTTGCCATACCTTTAAGCAATTTTGATTCGCTAACGGAAGTTTTTTATAATTAATAGGGTTAGCCTCAATGAAGTCATTAATTCTTATCATCTCTGTCTTTTTCGAATCGATGTCGTTAAAACTAAAATGTTCAAGACCGTTTATAGAACCGACTATGAAAATTCTTTGTCTATGTTGTGGTATTCCAAAATCATGAGGAGAATATATATTGTGATCAACCGTATAGCCGAGTTCTTTGAATGCAACTTGCATATATTTCCAAGTCTCTTCATTATCATGTTTAGCTATATACCTAACATTTTCTAATATGAAATAGGAAGGCTTTTTATGTTCAAGTATTTTTACTATTTCATCAAACAAAGTTCCTCTCTTGTCTTCGCGACCAAGTTGTTTACCTGCCTTTGAAAATGGTTGGCAAGGGAAACCTGCACATAATACATCGTGATCTGGAATTGAGTCGATGCTATCTTTTACTATTTTTTTTATATCGCCATTGACGTCGATATTCCAATTTTTTTTATATACCTCACGTAGATTTGGATCTATCTCACTGGCAAAAACACACTCGTGCCCTAATTCATGCAAGGCTTTATGAAAACCTCCTAGGCCAGCAAATAAATCAATAAATTTCATTCATTATGGTTGTTATATTTTGTATAATTTTTAAATATAGTAACTAAAAATTATAGTATTAGTTACACTCGACTCTCCCCCATAAAATAATTGTGCATTTAACAAATTAGATTCCATGAATAATGTCTTTAATATCTTGATTATTTCCGCTTAAGTCTTTTGACAATATGTCGTCGTGTAAATCGCGATGCAATTTTGAAAAGGGATGTCGATTAAAATCTTTTTCATCAAATAAAGTACCTACTTCATGTTTATACCATAAACGATAGTTTTCAGGGGAATAATTAAATCCCATTCTGTTCAAAAAATGATTCAATGAGTTTCTGGAAGAAACAAGGTCAAGAATTTTACTGGCGACACTATCAGTTCGTTCAACTATTTGGCTACGATTATATCTTGCTTTAAGTGAAAAAACATTAATATTCCCAAAATTATTTGATTCGTCTATGCTGGCACAGTTTCCTACTAATTGTTTCCACCTTAAAGTAGCAGGTAGGGAAGAAATGTGAAGATGAATTTCTGATAACGGCTGACCAACCGTATTAAACCCAGGCTGGAATGTCATGCTATTTTCAAAACCTTCTGAGTAGGGATTGAGATGATATTCGTTGAAAAATGGTTTTTCACCTTTATTCGTAGTACTATTACAAGTCATATCGCACGGAATCAAATTATACATTGAATAAGAGAGCAATGGTTGATGAGCCTTATTAAAGAAATGATCCAAATAGGGTATTGTAGCTACAGTGTTTTTTTCTGTAATACTATAGTCAGCTTCAAGCATATTGCAATAGGGGCAGTATTTTACAAAATCTTCACCTCTAAAAAATGCCCTTACTGGATCTGAAATTTCATCATGATTAGTATAATCGAAAGCCAATTTTATAACCTTTTTATCAAGGTCGGTATCGACATTAAAGGAGCTTAAAAGCCAAGAGTTGTATTCCTCAAGTTTTTCTGGATTACAAACTAATAGCCGTCTTAATTGCTTTCCATTACGTTTTGACAAATATTTCATTAAATCAAGAAGACCATTGAGGTTAACTGTAGCAATGTCGGGATCTCCTATTAAGCCGGTTAAAAATGGGATATATTTTATCTTAATAAATTCTGATTTTTCTATTTTTGGGACTTTGGTCAGATTTACAATCTTTTCGGTGACTACTTTGTAACTGGTAAAACCGTCTTCATCATTGGAAATTTTAATTCCCTGTAAGTGCCTAAGTGACAGTTTTAGATAATTGATTCGGACTAGTACTTTACTTGCAACCGATGTAAGATACTTTAGTTTTGTAATGCGGAGTTGGTCTATAGTTATCTTAATCATTCCTCTTTTTCAATTGTTCAAAACTTAACCTAAGAAAAGAATCACCAATCATAGCTATTAACTTTTCATCATCATTATTGAGTTTAGCTTTAGATTTTATCTTGTCAATAAGCTCATTAAGTTGCAATTCCGCGAATTTACCGATAAGTGTTCCCTCGAGAAAAAAACTATCTGAGAGTAAATCATGGATGTTAGCAGCAAAAGTTTGGACATTAGTTGTTGAAGGAACTGACTTTCCATGTTTTTTATCGATTTCCAATCGCATGATATTTTGTTTTGGAATGTCAGAGAGAATAAAAGGGGAGTGCGTTAAAAATAGAATGTTGATTGTATTTATTCTACTACCTTCTTTTACATAAAGCCCACTTAAGGCTCTCAATAGAAAGTCTATAAATTTACGCTGATACTCTGGATGAAAATACAGTTCAATTTCATCGAAGATAATATTTATGGCTTCGTATTTAGCTCTGTTTGTTCTGCTAAAATGAACAGATTGAATGTTGTTTAGGTGGTACAAAACAGACTGAGTTGTGTGTATCAGTTGCTGCTCGCCCGAACTTAGTGAACTGAACCAGGTTTTCGAATCACCTTTATTTGACAACAAAAAATCGACCTCAAATATTGAAGGTGGGAGAAGTCTTATAATTTCATAACCAGAAGGAAAGGCCATCCAATCCATTAACTCAAATAGGGAAAATCTTTTTTCAATTTTCAAGTTTCCAGAGAGTTCTTTATCATTAATCCAAAAGGGGGAATCCGGTGTCATTGTTGTACAGTATTTTAAAAAATTTACCGCTTGCTTTAACTTGAATGTTATGTGACTTTCGTCCTCTTTCAATGCCTGAAAGAATTTGTCATTTTCTGGAAAAGGTGTGTTCTCGGTAAATTGATAGCCGATTCCAAAACCTGGATATCGTTTTGGAATATTGTCAATCTTTTGTACAATATAATTGATCAGAATATCTTTTAATGCGAACTGGGTTTTGTAAAATGCGATAAGTTCCTTGGTTTTAAAATAATCAGATAGAAATGTTGTGAGCATATTATTTGATCTGGCATCCCCAGAAATCTTATTTGCTGAACTTCTCAATAATTTGGGAATTCTGTTCGTCTTTGCTTTATTTAATTTAAAGACAACTTTATCAACAAACTGGTTGTCCGTCAAGTATAAATCCTTACTCTCTGAATTCCCTTTAAAATTTTGTATTAATAGATTGGAAAGTAATCTATATTTGGCGAAACCTATCTCATCATTAATATCAAAGTTTCCATCAATCCGCATTGGATTAATTACCAGTGGAGTTGTATACCCATCATTCTTGTGAAATAATGAATTGATCCAGTCGCCCAAAAACCGTGCATTTAGTGAATAATGAGAGTAGTTTATTGCAATAGTATAGAAAAAATTCTTTATGGGAAAGTTTCTTCGAATGTTCACAGTTTTTGCTTTAGTTTTCACTTGGCCATCTGAATAATACTCAGGAATTATGGCTAATAGTACTCCATTTGATTTTTCATCAGGGCTTACTTTCAACATGTAGAACTGGTTTGAAAGCTGAAAATAAATCTCTGCTTTTAGATTTTTCTTTGCTTGATTAATTTCTTTAACCTTAGATATATTATAAGCTATTTTTTTTTCTAGTTCTGCTTTCTGTCGAATTAATGACTGTTCATCACTATTAAACTTATTGATAATAGATTCAATGTCAGAAAATTTCTCTTTAGGATTTAGTTCGAAATCTTTTATGGATTTTTCTTTTCCCTTAAGAAACTCCTTAAGTTGTTGATTCGCCAATTTCAAGTCATTCTTGATTAGAGGATTCTCCTCAAGAAGGCTAGTCAAATTTGGTCCCAATAATTTGTAATTAACTGACGTCATATACACGGCAGCAAAGAACAACTCTACAAGTGAACTCTTGCCTGACCCATTTTTTCCTGATATGGCAGAAATGTTAACATTTATAGGATGATCATCAGCAGATTTAATGGAATAAAGTTCCTTGGGTATATCTTCGTTCTTGCTTATGAAAGAAACGTTTTCCTCAAGCCCTACCTTATCTAAATTATCATTGTAAAATTTGTATGAGCTATATATTGAATATATTTCTCCCCCTAAGAGATTTTTGAGATATTTTTTATCGCAGCCCTTGAGTGGTCTTACAGCGAGAAGTTTAAAATTATGCATTGAGTGTGAGCGTTGGTTAGATAAAACTATGATTTTTTAGCCAATTTAAGATACTTTTTATTTATATAGATTGTCTGATAAATTCGCAATAAAGGCAGATAGGTCAATTTATTTTTATATGGATGTTTGATTTTTGATGCAACTCATCCACTCATTCAAAATTTCAAAAGTGTTATTCGAATTTAATGAACTAGTAGAATTCAAACTGACTACTGGAACATTTATTAATTTGTACTGCCCAGACTTTCTCAAATAATTGAAGGCTTCTTTACCATTGCATATCACGAGTTGTAAGTTCCACTGAGAAATAAATGTCGCTACATCATTTAAAATTTCATCTTTTATCTTATTATCATTACTTCCAACCCTGATACAACTTGAAATTATATCCCAAATAGCAATTGAATTTGAAAGTAGTAGATTATACCTTTCCTGTTTACATGTATTAATATCAAATGGCTGATAGGGAGGATAATTGTCTAGTAATATGCGGTACATAAAATCCCAAAAATGGTTTTTTTTGTTTGCATAGTACGTTTTTTGTTCTAGTGAAATAACACTAGGCATAGTGCCCAATATTAATATCTTTGATTTTTTATTTATTATGGGCTCGAAAGATTCAATTCTTTGTATCTCATTAATCATCATTTTAATATTCAAATTTTGAAGAAAATCCAATAATAAATTATAGTCTGCCTTTGCTTTCAATAATTGATAGATATTTCATCCCAGTTTTGTCATATTCGTTAATAGGATCTTCAATTTTTAAAGCAGAATAAACAGCATTTGCGAACCCTGGAAATCCTCCTATAGCACCCGCCCACGAATTTGTTTGTGCATATCCATAAACAGCGCCAGCCAAACCAAATACCGTTCCATATACAATAGGGCCATATCTATTTTCGCTTATTCTAGCAGATATTTCGTCTTTATGAAAATTAAGCTCTATAATCTTTTCATTTAACAATTGTTCATTATCATATCTACTATCTAAGGCAATCTGTTCTACAACATTTTTAAAATGTAAAAGTAAACTACCATATTTATCCTTTAGACGAATAAGTTTAGACAAATTTAATTCGAGCGGATAGGGAATTACTCCATTTAAAACTTTCTCTCTGCGATTGTCTATTGTATTGCCGATTCGATAGTTATGATAAATTCTTGAAAGTCCAGGTCTTAATTGTCCATCTGTCGCTGGTAGAAGATCCAGTTTCTTTGCAAGAATATTAGAAAGATAAGACATTAAATATCCAGCAGTAAAACTCTCAACCTCGTACCAATAGCCATTTGATCGCCTTGCCAAGCCTCTATCCTCCAAAAGGAAAAGAAGCTGTGAGTTGAATTTCTGTCCATTTATAGTGGAAGGGGTGACTTTGGATGCATTTATTGTAGAATGTTCTTTTTTAAATCTTTTACATTTCTGTTGTATATTGTAGTTAGGTCTATCAACGAAATTAATAAAAGGTTCAACCAGTGCATAAGGATTCTCCAAGGCATGCATAGGATTTAGAGGAATAACAAGATTTTCTCTTATTAGTTCCAACATGTAAGGCTCGTAGTTTTCTTCTGGATTATGAAAATATTCATCAGGAACTATAGAACTAACTGTGTCATAATATATTAGTGATAGTATTGTCCATTCACTTTTTGGAAGATTTATGTATGGAAAGTACAATAGGTTATTTGCCATGTTGAGGTTTTTTGCCTTGAATTTATGTAAATTAATTATTTGTCTTTATTTATATCCTGATCACCAATTCAAGAAGATCGAGGGTTGTTAAGTCCTATAAAAAGGCAATGAGATCCGAATGGAAGCTCCCATTTTATAGTGAAGTTGAATATTCTACTATAATTTGGTTTGGTTAATTAGGTAGTTCTGGATGTTAAGGATCTGTGTTTTTTCTACAAGTCTAAGGTTAATTTAAAGATTCATCTTCTAAGTTTGATATATATGGTGAGTTCATGTTTCTGTCTGACAAATGATGAGCATCTTCAGATCGGTTTCGTTCAGCGCTAGACTAATGGACAATATAAAATTGAAACCTCAAGAGCAGTACCAGAACTAATTTTAAGAATACTGCCAGTTTGTTCCAGAAGAAAAGAAACCAGGTTACGCATAGTAGCAGTATCAGAAATCCGACCCATAAGCGGCTATAGATCTTTCGTTTTTCTTCCATGAATGCAATGTCGTCCTCAAATTCCCTATCCTTGTTTAGTATCCTTTCGATGTCTTGCGTGTCAAGCAGGTCCTCGTATCTTTTTTTGAGGTTGAAATAATTATCGTGAAATCTTTTCTGCTGAACACGTACCTCCCAACGTGCCGCAAAAAAATATGCCCCAGTGAAGATGACGAAAACCGAAGAAAGTATACTTGCATCCCAAGTGAAAATATTCGACAGGTCATCCTTATTTAGAAACTTAAGCGCGAAGACGGTTATATAGAAGGTCAACAGTGCTAATGCGCTCTTTTGAAACCCAGAGGCAAAGGTCTCGATGATCTTATTGGCCCTGTCATGGAAGCTCAAAAGTTGATCGGTGACCTTGTTCCTTATCTCAACATACTGCTTGATGTTTTGTTTTTCGTAGACCTTATAGCTGGACTGAATAGCCTGGAAAGGATCACCGGCAACGTTCATGGTGCTGATATCTTCAATATGAAGAGATATGATGTTGCGGGCCAGACCAAGTTTGTCGTTATAGTTGCCCGAATTATATACCCATGAATAGATCCTGAAGTGCTGATCATCTGTATCTAGCCCCAGATTAGTCAGGTCGAGATCGCCCTGTAAAGATTTGTATCCATTTAGTTTATACACTAATTTATTCTGCGTGAGATTGGATATATCGTAGAGAAATACCCTTGATAAGATTGATTTGAGATTTGAAAAAATGGCATCGAAATCATTTCCCGCTTTCGCCAAGAGGTCGAAGTCTTCGGGGATTAAGATGAAGTCAGAGAGGTGATTATAGTTGCATCCGCCTTTAGACTTATCAATCACCGAGTTTCTATCGAGCATTTCTGCATTTTTGACGGAGTTGTCAAATCTAATACTCGAAGTGTGGAATTCAAGGTCTGGAATCTGGTATTCAAAGATAAGCAAGGCACTGTTTTTTATGATATCATTGAATTGGTGTAACTGCGATTCTATAGGGAGCCCCTTGAGATATTTAAGGAATTCATCCTTGTTATACAGAGATAAAATTCCCAATGAGGAACCTTTAAAAATGGAAATGATGTAGGTTATGCTAGAAAAAGCCACGGTACTTGACGCAAGTTCGGTGAAAAAATCCGAGTTCGGCACCTGCGAATAAAAATCGATGGACTCCAATGCATCGATCTTAACGCTCAACTGCAGTTTGTCGCGTGAGTTGAGAAATCCAAGCGAATCTGTAAATACCTGCTCAGTTAAAGACTTGTGCGAAGTAGATTTTATCTTGATCTCAACTTCCTTGAACCGCTCAATAATTGACAACTCACCAGCAAAATGGGACAGAAATGTCGTTAATGACTTTTCCATTATTGAAACAGACCAGTATTTTCCTTGAAGTATTCATAGCCCTCTTCAGATTTAACCATAACCCACTTCGTGCCGTCGGGATGATCGAAACGCATGATTGTGTTTTCAATATTGTTAATGTCACTTTTTAAGTTAAGGTCGATCTGTGGAGTCAGGGCAATGGTCTTTTTAAATTTTCCAGTGATCACCGTTGCATTGATTGGGAATCTACTGTCGAACTTGCCCTTTTCGAACAATTTCCGTGTTTTTTGCGCGAGATGTTTGACATCTAAGTCATTATCGAAAGGCTTGAAGTCAGTTATAATATCCGTTAGGAAATTATCTAATGTAAATTCCTCCTTGACTCTAAAGTAATGCACCGTGGCATTCCACAGGCTGATATAATCGGCCTTGTGCTTTTTCTTAACCGGATTTAGAATGTTGACTTCAATAGCATGGAAAACTTCCTTACTATTGTACTCATCAGTATAGATTTCCGATAGTTCCAGAAATTCCCTCCACCAATACACGGTAAAAGTTGAATTAGTATCGTAAACATGAACCTGGACCAGTTCATTTTTCTCGTTCAAGGTTGCGCAGAATGCCTTATAGATCTTTTTCTTGATAGGCATTCCACTTCGTCTCTTGTAGCTTTCCGCATCCAAAAATTCATTGTAATCTGCTTTGGAGATTACGAACTTTTTTGTGCCGTTGCTCATCTTTACAAGGGATATAACGGCAACACCCTTAACTAATTCAACATTAAGGTTGTTTTTGGCATCCGATTCGATTTCCCTTGCATGGAGCCGGTTAGCTATTGCAAGGGCATACTCATTGAACGTTTCAAAGTCACTGATTTCGAGTCCAGCTACTTTGCCGATCAGTGACCTTACTTCGGTGTGTTCACTATGGAACTCGAATCCTTTATTGTCCTTATCTTCAACAACAACATCCAGCAGTTCGCGAATATAACTTTCAAGGTCAGCTTGGTTCTGGGTGTTTGGTAATTGTTCAGGCTTTTCGGTGTTAATGTCAATCTTGAACAGCGAATTGAATATGATTTCCATTTTGAGGGCGTTTATTTATTCGTTAGAAAATTTTTAAGCTTAATAGAGCATACTAAGCTAATAATTAAAAGGAATAAATTTTTGCCCAATTTCAATTTGTGTGGTGGATAAGCTAACACATGAACCCAAATTTATATTTTCACCTCATAAATCCTTCACAGTTTTGCGATACAGAAAAATAGTGTGACAAGATTGGAGACCATTTGAAAGAGTTGGTAAACTTTCTAATAAACGGCTAAACTTTATAAATGCCTTATTAAGAGGATGTAAGGGAACATTATTGTGATAATTTGAGGTAATCTTAAGGCATGCGACGTGATTGGTTTGGTCATTTCAAACCTCGTTTACTACTTTAAAATCTGTATGATTTTCTCAAATTGTCAATTTTTTTTATATCAATATTCTCCAATCGTAAATTCTAAACTATTGCTATACTTTTAAAGATAGTAAAGTAAAGAGATTTTTCGAAAGATATTGCGTCTCGGGATCGGATGTTCCAAAGCTATTATTATCTGTTGTTCATTATAGCTTAATGTTTATACTTGCATTATTTAGCTTGATTACGTAAATTTGAATAATAACATTTGAGCCCAAAACGATCACCTTTAAAGTTAGTGAGTCGAAATTGTGTTTTGTAAGTAATTGTTTGTCAGAAAGTTATTTAAATAAAGCTTGTTCTGGTTTCGTCGGTAAAGTATTGGTCGTTGATTTGAATTAAAATACCGAATATATCTTAATAAAAATATCGTATTCTTGGTTTATTGTAATGGCAAACTCTTCCTTGCTAAGCTTAATATTTGATATAAATTATTTCTATAGTTTCTGGAAAGATTATCAAAGACTTATTTAATTTAGAACACTGAATAAATATGACTTTTCAATACGCTTCTGATTTACATTTAGAATTCCCTGAAAATCATGATTATCTGAAGAAATTCCCAATTCAACCCAAAGCTGATGTATTGATTTTAGCTGGCGATATTGTAACTTTTAGCCAGCTTAAAAAACGGATGGATTTCTTTAATTATCTTTCAGATAATTTTTTGAGCAGGTATACTGGGTCCCAGGTAATCACGAATACTATTACAGTGATATCGCCCGATGTTCTGGCCCCCACCAAGAGCAGATCAAAAATAATGTTCAATTGGTCAACAACATTACAATCAAAGCTACAGATTACGATTTAATCTTTTCAACAATGTGGTCTCACATTAGTTCTCCAAATGAGAGACGGATAGCTGATGGGATGTCCGATTTCTACCTAATCCGGAATAACGGGCAAGTATTCAGGCCAACTGATTACAATAAACTTCATCAGGAAAGTTTAAACTTTATTCATAAAGAAATATCAAATGAAAATGGACAGCAAAAGATTGTAGTTACTCATCACGTACCAACTTTAATGAACTATCCATCCAGGTTTTTGGGAAGTATATTGAATGAAGCTTTTGCTGTAGAATTAACTGAGATGATAGAAACATATAATCCTCTTTATTGGATATATGGTCACCATCACCAAAACACTTAACCTTTTAAAATCGGTGAAACAACAATGCTTACCAACCAGCTTGGTTACGTAAGATCAGGGGAGCATACCAGTTTTAATTCAGCTAAGCTTTTTGAGGTTCTGGACTAGACGTTAAAGATTTTCTTCCTGGTGGGCTATAAAACCTTTTGCTTAGTATATGAACTAATTGTCTCGGGATAACATAGGAAAAACCTATTTTTGAATACATCTGTACTTGAACAATGAAAGACGAAATTACTAGTAAGAATTTTAAAACTAAATTGGATACTGAGCTGATCAAAAAGTCGCAACGCTGTACAGTCAGAGAGTGTGATGAGGTTAATCCTAGTGATTTCGAATCCTATGTTGATGAACTTGATAAAAGTTATGATGTAAAGCTACAGTTAGAAAAGGGTGCCGTGATCAACTCTACTTGTGAATGTGGAAGTAGTCTCTTATTCTGCCAGCATAAGATTGCACTTTTAGCTTCTATTGCAAAAGGTACAAAATCAATACCGAAGGTTGCTGTCACCAAAAGAATCGATCCTTTGAAACAGGCTTTGGAGCAAGCTGATCCCGAGAAAATTAGAGACTGGATTTTAAAGACGTTAAAGAAGAACAAAGATCTGAGTATTGCTTTCCTGAATGAATTCTCTGATAAATCCAAGAGTTATACACCAGAGGAAATTAATGCGCTAACCCAGGATGCGGTAAGGGCAGTGATTGGTAAAAGACGAAAAGCAGAAGTTTTTGAGGTGAAAAAGATCATCGATCTGTGGATGGAACTTCATAAACCAATTTTGGATCAATATTTTGCTGAGCCAGCCAATGAAGATTCTTTTAAGCAGGTTCATGCGCTACTGGACACGGTTATTGAATACAAATTTCGAATACTAACCAGTAGTAAAAGGTTTGATACCTATTTCAAACAAGTCTTGACTCAAATAGAAGAGGTGATCGTAAATATTCGCGATGTTGAAACGGCTAGTAAATGTTTATCCTATTTTTCGAAAGAATTTTTTCTCGATGGTTATGGTGGGATTCGAAGGGAATACACCAATATATTTGTAAATATATTCAATTCCAGCTCAGCGCTGATGCGCAGTGAGCTAGTAGGCATTATAGCGGAAATTTATCAGACCAGGAAAGTGGACAGAGCTGCGGATTCAAAAGAATTACTGCAGTTGTTGCTGCACATGGTTGTCATCAATAAAAACTTTCCTGAATACAAGGATATCTTCCGGCCGATCAGGCATGCTTTAGTGTATAACATTAGACTGATAGATGCGCTAATCGAGCTTGGGGAATTGAATACTGCAGAAACTTACTGCATTGAACAAATGGGTGAAAATACTGATTCTATTTACGATATGGATTATGTTGCAAGATTGAAACAGATTTACACCCAAACCAAAGATGACCAAAAGCTTATCGGTGTTCTTCCAAAGGAACTGCTGTACAAACCTAACTTTGATAATTACACCCTTGTTCTTTCCAATAGTCAACCTGATGCGGAATTTAAAAAATGGAGAAATCGAGTTTTGGCAAATGCAAGACAGCTCGCGGGTTTTCATAAATATGCTGCAGATTTTTCTTTAGCGCTACGGAATTTGGAAGGGGATTTTAAAGGGCTGCTAGCCTATATAGATGAAAATGCAGATTATGATAGTATTGCGCTATACACCAATCAATTAATACTGTACTCGGCGGAAGAATTTATGAAAAAGCTTACGACCAAAATTGACAGTAACCGCGACAATAGGCTGAACTCGGATAATCCGGCTAAGCTGGAAGAAATATTAGAAAGGATATATCAAATAGCAGCTTTGAAATACGGGGTGCAAAATCTAATGCTGATCGTAAAGGCCAGAGAAAAGGTGTATGGAACATGGGCCAATTTATTCGTGAAATATGTGGGTAGAAAGTCATCGACCAGTTAAGTCTCATCTGTTTAACTGGTGAAATATAATCAGTGTGGAAAATAATAAAAAAATGAGCGGTTGTGCATTATGCTTATCTTGCGGAGGATACGTTGTTGAAATCTGAACAACCAATATCACTGCAATCATACGGGGTATATAGATCTGTTGCTTTTAACCAGGGGAGCTCGGTCTCCTTCAGAGCATACTTTCATCCTTTAGCACACTAATGGACAATATGGCAATCCCAAAAGGTGCGTAGTCGATAATTCTTGCCTGTAGAGAGAACCTAATAAGTACCCATTAACTAAGTAAAGATTACTTAGCGTAACGATGCAAATCCTTTTTCATCTCCGCATAAATCTAATTCCCTATTTCGTCCCTAAATTAGCTTCTGTAGATTGATAATTTGAAATAAAATTAGGGTAAATACGGAAACTCCTGTCACAAAATTAGGGTAAATACTTGTAAATGCTGTAATAGAATTAGGGTAAATCCCAGCTTTTTACCTAAAATTTTTGTTTGTTAGTAGGCATAACAAACGCACAAAAACAGCCTTTTAAATCCTATTAACTGCCCAGATTTTTATCTGGGCAGTTTTATTTTGTAGCAATTTGATCTTCTTAAGTTAGTAGATTTTCTACAGCAGAATGATCCTAATCATGAACGTTTGGCTGTAAATCTTTAGCTGCCTGTCTAACATCACTTATCTTCTAACAATTTATTCTTCCTGCTATAACAACCGGCATTTTTAGTCTTTTGGTTTGCCTGTTGAGAATATAGTTATCTATAGGTGAAAATAAGCTTGCGAGTAGAGAAACAACCGAAACCAAAAACAGAGATGGGTCGGTCACTAAAAGACAGATGGAAATTTATAAATAATCGATAAACTGATTATCGTTCAATTTTTTATTAACTATTTTTTCCAATAAAGGGTTAACCTGATCCGCTGTGTTCCGGCAGAAAAAATCAGGTTCAGATCAGCATGCACTTCATCAGTCTCCCAAAGCGTATTCTGGTTAAGGTATTTTTGCTCCTCATCATCAACTGTTTTTGGCTTTTCATCAGCCTGATCAGGCTTGCCGAATGTGTTAACGAGCTGTCTTCTGATCCGCTTATATTCGCTAAGATAGATTTCCAATTTCCCACTCTGTTCCTTCCGGCTCTCCAGCATATCATTCAGGTTTCCATAACGTCCCTTCTCCCAATCGTAAGAAACCAGCCGCAATAGCGAATCATTTGGCGTATAAAAATATTCTGCATAAACCGGGAGCGCAGCAACCGTTTTACGCTGTACAATAATGGGGTTTACAGTCTTATAACGGTCTGCAAGAGGATAGTATTCCTTAGAAAGCCGTACCTTCTGAGAAAGAAATTTTGTATCTGGATCAAGTTTTCTTTCAAAATTGATCACCTCGGAAATTTTAGATTGTTTGGTCCAAACACTTTCCTGAGAAAAGCCTGCTCTACTATAAAAAAGCAGAGCGAGCGTTAAAAACATTATTTTCATAGCGTCAAGTTACAACATTGTCCGAAAAAAATGCTGTATTTAATCTAGCCAAACCAATTAGAAATTTTTTAAATTGTTGAATCAATTAATAAGCATATGAAAAGGGTGCTCGTTGGGACGGATTGACGATGGCTTTCCTATCACTATTTGCCCTATTTGCCAAAGCTATGCTTATTTCAACCGTGCTTCATCGACGCTTAAAATTCGTTTTAAACCGAGGCACTGATCCGTGTCTCGGTTTTATTTATTTACAATTTAAATTAGCTGGCTTGCAGCCAATACAAGATCTGGCTTCTTTCATTTATGAAGATCTAAAATTTTATTTAGACAGGCGGAGCAGAATCAGTTCACTAGGCACTAACCCAAATTTCTTTTTAAAGGAATGCGAAAAATGCGAAAGACTTTCGAAACCTAAATCTAAATAAATGGCAGAAGGCTTTTGGTGTTTATTTTCGATTAAAAATTTTGCAGCATCCAGCCGCTTCGAGAGTAACCACTGGCGGGGTGGAAGATCGAAAGTTTTTTGAAAATCGCGTTTAAATCCGGCCAGGCTGCGGCCAGTGAGCTGAGCAAATTTTTCTATCGGTACATTGAAATGGAAGTTAGTGAGCATGAACTTTCTCAAATCAATTTTATGAGGTTCAGAATAGTCAAACAAAAAGCTTTCCAATACCGGAAGCGCAAGGAGTAAGAGTTTAACGCCCTCTTTTACTTTCAGAATACCCATTTCATCGGTCATGCTTGCCCCTGAACTTCTGGCATAGGGAACGATGGAATGAAAATAGCCCTGCAAAAATTCGTTTGAAGGAATGAGCAGGTTGGGCAAGCCGATATACTTAGCGCCAGGTTCAAGCTTTTCTTCCAGGGCAATTTTACGCATCAAATCTTCTTGAAGCGAGATGACAATAGTTTCGTAGCTGCCCCCGGGCCCAGGCGTTTTGGTCAGCATACCAAGCTGATTTTTTCCGATCAGCATCATCTCCCCGGCGCCCATAGAAATGGTTTGAGCAGCGGTTTCCATGACAAATTGCCCGGAAACCTGTAGCACCAGGGTATGATGGTTCCAGAAGCAAGCTTTCTGTTTCCTTTCGGTTGAGAGGTAGGAATAAAAGATTACACCAGGAAGGATTTCTGCCGGACTTTCCATTTATCGTGCTAAGTAAGTACCACCTTTAATGGCGCCTGTTGCAAAAGTAGTATTTAATGCGCTCATTTCATCTGCGGTAAACTCGATTTCCATCGCTTCGATATTTTCAGGCAAACGTGATCTTTTGCTCATGCTCACTAATGGGATAATTTTATCTCCCTTCTGTTTTACCCAGGCAATGGCGAGCTGTGTGGGCGTAAAACCCTTGCTAGAAGCTAACTGCTTTAAAAACTCAACTTTTTCAAGATTATGGACCAGGTTTTCATTTTGAAAACGGGAGAAATGGTTCCGGTAGTCATCATCTCTAAGGGGTGCGCTCATTTCCCCGGTGAGTAGACCCTCAGCGGTATTGGCGAAAGCGACAACAGCAATACCCAGTTCCCTGGCCGCCGGTAACAATTCGTTTTCAATTTGCCTATCTGCCAGTGAATAGCCGATTTCCAATGCACTAATCGGGTAAACCGCATTGGCTTTGCGAAGCTGCTCCGCGGTGATTTCAGACACCCCAATGTGACGGACTTTGCCTTCTTTTACCAAATCGGCCACCGTTCCGATAATGTCTTCTACAGGAACGCTATCGTCCATACGGCTGGGTTGGTAGAGGTCAATCGTGTCAATACCAAGACGAGTAAGGGAGTAGTTAATAAAGTTCTTAATGGAATTTGGTCTGAGGTCCATCCCCAGCCATTGACCGTTATGAAAGATGGCGCCAAACTTCACACTGATAAAAGCTTCATCGCGCCTTCCCCTGATGGCTTTTCCGATAAGCATTTCATTGTGGCCGGCGCCGTAAAAATCGCCGGTGTTTAGAAAATCGATACCAGAATCCAAAGCCTGGTTAATCGTTGAAATGCTTTCTGATTCATCAGGCGTTGGCCCTCCCCAGATAGAAGACATGCGCATGCAGCCCAGCCCAAGGCCGGATACCAAAGGGCCGTTATGGCCCAACTGAATTTTTTTAATGTTTTTCATAACACAAATATCCGCGTTCAAAGCAAAAGTAAATTGCCTGCACAGCTCAATTAATTTGCTTATACGGCTCAGTCTGGCGAGGGGTAATTTGATAGATACTCAAAGGAAGTGGCATTAAAAATAGTTTTTTGTTGTCAGCCATTATAAGTATTATTACAGCTATGGTACAGACGAGGACTTACAGCGCACTGATCGTTTTCATACTCAGCTTCACGGTTTATTCACCCTTTACGGCTGCTCAGGAAACACAGCACTATCAGGTATATAAACTCGAAAATAGAATCGGCACAGAGAAGGTTTCTATTGCCGGAAGAACTGACAGCGCTGCTGTTGCTATCACTATTAGTACGGTAGACCGTGGCCGGCCTTTAATGCTTACCGCTTCACTAACCCCAAACACTACTGGCGCAAGATATACTTCCACCGGACAAACCTCGCGTTTCAAGCAAGAAAGAATAGATCAGCGGTATTCGTCCAATGAAGGTTTCCCACTGAGCCAGAATGGTTCTATCAAAATGAGAGAAATGCTGATTGCATACTGGATTAAAGCAGAACGTCCGGCTGTTATAAAATCTGCATTAGATGGATCCGCTATCCGGATTAGCGAAATAACGGACATTACTGGTGGATATCAGGCCGATGGATGGAAAGCCTTTCTGATCAACAATGGCCTGGATGAGGTATTCTGGACAGATGCGAAAGGTAAAGCTGTTTTTCTAACTACAACAGACAGTGAAGGGGATAAGAGAGAGGTGATTAATGATCAGTATCTGCCGGCATTCAGTAAGCTGAATCAACAATCCACAAGCCATTTGCTGCAAAGCTATCAGGATCACAGCGATATTGAGGCTAAAAAAAATCCTGCAATTGCCATTCTAGGCGGAACGATCATTGATATTACACGCAACGGTGAGCTCCGGAATAATACAATGGTGTTGATCATCAACGGAAAAATAGACTATGTAGGGGCCGTCGACAAGTCTCGGATTCCGCAAGGTGCAAGGCTGATTGACGCCACTAACAAATTCCTGCTTCCAGGACTATGGGATATGCATGCACATATTTTCCATCCGGCTTATCTTGAGCGGGCCTTGCGCGCTGGGGTAACTTCAGTCAGAGATATGGGTAATGAGTTTGATTTTGTAAAGCAGCTGATGGATATGGTTGAAAAAGAATCTACACCTGCTCCGAATTTCTATGCCGCGGGACTTCTGGATGGCAAATCCCCGGCCACCCTGGGGGCCATGCTAGCAACGAATGAAAACGAAATCAAAAAAAATATTGCCGCTTACCACGATGCTGGATTCAGACAAATAAAAGTATACAGCAGCGTGAAAAAGAAAGATTTTAACACTATTGTAGAGGAGGCTAAACGGTATGAGATGGATGTTGTAGGGCATTTACCAACAGGTTATACGATAAGCTATTTTATTAACAACGGGATGCGAAGTATCAGTCACATCAATTATTTTATGAACAGTATAAACTGGTCTTCCAGTGACCTGAAAACAGGCAATCACAGTCTGCTGGACAGCATGAGGTCTCACCGAATCTTTTTGGATCCCACACTTAATGTTTACCGCCTGATGGGGGATAAAAAAGTCGCCTTTTATCAGAGACTTATTAAACTGTTTGCTGATAATGGTATACCGATCGTAGCCGGAACGGACAATGAGGGCACCGTAGCCGATGAGATTCAAAACTATATGCGTTGTGGCATGAGTCCACTTAATGCGATCAGGTCTGCAACCCTTGTGCCTGCTGAAGTAATGGGTGAAGCGCAAAGAAGCGGTAGCATCAGCCAGGGCAAAGATGGCGACATTTTGATTCTTGATGAAAACCCCTTGCTTCAGATCAATACCCTGCAACGCATCCCTACCATTATCAGGGACCAATATGTGATCACCAATTGATTGATCGTGTTACCTGTTTAAGACCCTGCTATTTTATCTAAAGGTTAAAATATTTTCGAGCCCATACAATAAAGCCATTAAATTATCGTCTTTATATGGAGAGCGTTAATTTAGATTAAACGGGAGTCGTCCATAAGGATGATTCCCGTTTTATTTTTAGTAACTGCTGTGACATTAACCGGGAACTCAATTCAGCATGCAATTTTGATCTTGGCTTAGGCCACGCCCATGCTGCTAATGGATTGATATCGCGCCATAAACCATTTTGTTTTTTCTCTAGATGGAAGGGCAGGCCTGAAGCGTGAGCAGCTACAGCAGCAGGCTTATTTTTCCCAGCCGCATAATGTTTTTCCGTCTTTTTTGGCTTTTTCGATGTCAATGGAAATAACCCTGTAAGTGCAATTACGTAAACCGCGGCATTTTAAGTTAATATGGTATTTCTTGGCATTCGGACTGTTACAGATGTACACAGTAGGAGTTTCTTTGCAACTAATGTTGGCAAAAAGAAAGATGAGTAGGGAGAGCGTTTTCATGTGATGGAATGATTTATGGAGATTATGGGATGGTTCTCTGTTAATGAAGAGTTTACTAAATATAATCAATAGTTATAGGTTGTATCATTATTTATAGCCTCCCTGAATAAAATCAATAATTACACTCGCTAAATTCGAAGGTAAATCAGTTGTCCGTAGTTCAAATTTTTTTACGTTCATTGCTTTAAACCAATCTGTCCAATACTGTTTAATGACATCCTCTTCATAAGGGTTTTTAACCGATGGGTTAATGCCTAACACCATAATTTCAAGTTCTTTTAAGTTATAAGGGAAAGAGATAAAACCAAGTTTGTTTTTTTGCATAAGGGCAGCAAAATTGGCATTGACAAGTTTTTTTGACTGTATATATTGTGGAGTGATATAAGAACTTTTCCCTGCTACTTCGATTTTACTGGCTTTATGGTAAATATAACCGTCGGTTAGTATGACTAAAATATTTCGATGCTGCGGTTTTATACAATATTGCTGCACATTGCTTTTAAAAAACCTCCAGATATCGGAGCCCAAATAATTTCCGTCTTTGATGGCACTCTGGTAAATTTTAGCAGGATTATTGGCATAAACCTTATCTATATTCAGAAACGCCTGTTTACTGCTTTTGGGTGTAAAATCGATTTTTAATTGCTCACTTAGTTGATTGATGTTGGAAATATTTGGTAAGGGATTAAAGAAAACCTGCATCTGGTCTTTTAACAGGAGCATCTTTTTCCCTTTGACATGATTAATAAAAGCCTGTTGTACTGATTTTATATATTGAAGATCGCGTTGGTAAATCCCGGGATTCTTTTTAGGATCAATCCGATCAGATAAATCAAGTAAAAAGCTGATATTTAGGTTCTGTTTCGTTGGCTGGGCTTTAGCCTTGCTTGCAAAAACACATATAATTAGAATGCCCAGCAATATGTTCGATAATTTTGAATTCATTGCTATGGGTTTATAAAGTAGTAACATAAATAGAATTTTGAGAATCTTCATTGGCGCCTACGCTTTTTAGGTTTTCATTGTAGCAGGCAATACATTCACCTTCAAGTGCGTTTTTTTCATAATGTGAAATATGCAGCTTTTGGTTAATGAAGGTAATCCATCCCTGCATATACTCTGAAGCATAAAGCACATACTCTTTAGTGGGAATAATCACCGCATCGATGATGCGCTGTAGGGTTACAACACGCCCCTGTGCCTCCAGCGAACTTTTCTTAATGTCGCTGAGCTCTTCGAGCAATTTTGCTTTTTGAATTTCAATATCGCTTATCCTATCCTGATGGATCTGGATGTCTTTTTTTCTCCTCGATTGTTCATGTTTTATTTTGTCTTTCTCGCGGTGCTCTTTCATGATGAAATCGAACACGACTCCCCAAATCAGGTATACTACAAAACCAGCAAAGATTATTCCCCAGAACTGGATTTTGCCAAAAGCAATAGGGATATTAAAATCTTGACTATCAACAGTTCTATTCAGTTCATATATTTTTTCTTCAATCTGATAGGCTAAAATAGCATCGAAAACAAAGGTGGTAAGTAATAGTAAACCAACTTTAATGTAGTTTATTACACTTTTAACCTCTCCAAACATGTGGATCAAATAACCCAAACCTAAAAATACAAAAGGAATAAAAGTTACAAAAGCACCTTCCAATGACCCATCTTGCCAGGCCTTTTCAAAAGCTTTGGAATCGAGCACATTCATAATAATGGTACTATTGGCATCAAAGGGTTTAAAAAAAGCAGAGTAAGAAGTTGAAATATAAAAGGTGAATAAATATAGACTAAGCGGCAATAGAATAACTAAACCAATCCAGAACTTACTTGAAGCACCTTTTGAAGCGCTGATGTGATATTTTTCAGGATTCCGGGGCAGGTCGTTGATCTCAAATTTTAGCTCTTCTATATTGTCTTTAACTACCCTGATCTCTGCTTCTACCTTGGTAATTTGTTGTTCCTTACTTTCTTTACTGATTACCAGTGTTTTTATTTCGGTTTCTTTGGCTTTCTGCTCATTGATATAAGGCTCTTTCGCCAGTTGCTGCTTTTCTACCAACTCCTTTTCTTCATTTTGGAATCTGGCATAAATGGCATTTAAGCATATTGAAAGCGCCAGAGGGCTGCCGCTGTTTCTAGATGCATCCCTAAAGCCGGTTTCGTGGTACGTTCTTTTTCTTACTTCCTCTGTTTCTTCGGTAACAGCCTCCCTGATTTCTACATTTTCATCCTGAGGTGGATCGGCTGTTTTCGGTTTAAAAAATTCTTCTATCTGGGCAATCATAATGTTAAGTTTTAAGTTTGATTTATTATTTCATGACTATATTTCTCGCTTTACCGAAACGATCCGGTCTCTGGCGTATGTTTTTTGCTCAGCTAAAGTTTCAGCCACTTTTTCCGCTTTTTTTTCAGGGTCTTTTTCGTGATAAAAGGCAATAAGTAAAAACAGCAATCCGGTGATTATATCTAATAGAATCCAGATACTTTTCCGATGCAGGTAAATAGGGAAGAAGGGATTGAAAAGAATAAGTACGAGAACAAAAATGAAGGCTAAGGAATAGTTTTTTTTGATTATCCAGCTGTAAATCAGCAGCGCTGCCCCCAATGAAACAATGGTTCTGAGAAAGGTATAATATGCTATGGGTAACTTAAGTATAGCAATGAAACATGCTATGGCACAGATGACTGCTATAAAACTTACTGTAATTATACCCGTGTTATCTTTATTCATCTGTTTCATCAACGATATTTAATTATAGTTTGGTAAGCCCTGAATGTTTGGCCAAATGCTTCTGTAAACTCATAATGACTAACTTCATATTCTTCATTTAAGCCTGTAATTGTACGGAGCTTGATTTGCCCATATTTGGCGATTGGAATTTGATAGTTACCTTTAAATCGCTTATCCGGTGTGCCATTTTTATTGACTTTCGCCCATGTTCTGTCGATAACTTTCGAATCGCGGGGTACCGCTCCCGTTTCTGTAAAGCGCACATAACTTTGCTGTACATTAATTTCATCAAGTCCGATGATGGCAAAATCTTCCTGGTTAGCATACATTACAATAAAACTAGGATAGAAGTATAAATCTGCACCGTTTGCATTTTCAAAATAAAGTGCTTCAAAATCTGACCTAATCTCAGCAAGTGATTTAAAAGAAAACCTTACACCTCTTTTACTTACAATGGTACTGGCCGACGAACGCGCTGCAACGCGATCTTGGAAATGTGCACTGGTTACATCCCAAATTTTATGTGAGGTAGTTAAATTTCCAAATGCTTTGACTAGCTGATCGTACTTTTCCTTGATCTCTGGATCAAATTCTACATCCAGTTTCACGTAACAGTGATCAATCAGATCGGTAGTTTGTTTTATAGCCTCTTTTTGTGCTTCGATATTGAGCTTCAAATCTTTGGATATTGTTTTGTTTATCAGCCCATAAAGGAATAGGTAACTTAAAATCAGTTTCATCTTTGAGGTACCCAAAGCTGCCTGAATCTTTCGCAGGTCACTTCTCAACTCTTTTCTTTGTTGCCGGGCCAAAAGGATGGCTTCTTTCACCCCCGCCATATTTTGACTGGTTATCTCCTGTACATCGGCACTAAAAATATTTCCAAAAAGCGGTAGGGGCGCATCGCGATCGTAGATGTCGGGAATAGTATTTGAGTCCGACAATTTATATCTGTTGTTAATATTTAATAACGGAAGAGAAGTATTTAAATAAGTTCCTGACTTTCCGAAAGTCATACTTGCCCCTTTAACCCCAATAGACGTGGATATGCCACTTTTACTTAAGTTCAAATGAACACCTGGGATAATTTTAATTCGTTTATGAAAACTCCAAGCCATTTTGATATTTTTTAATTTTGATACTTCAAAACTATGCAGCTTAAAGAGGCTTTCCTTACGGGAAACCGTATAACACGAAATTTTTTTAGAACAGATGTAGACTGATCTATAGCGAGTTAGTTATGTAATAAACAGTAGGTATATTTAAAAGAGAGGGATTGTTCAATGTCTATCCGGCAAGAAACAACCCCTCTTTTTAGGCTCAAAAGCAGAACTTTAATTATTTCATGTGGTATGGCATGCTTTTGAGCATGTTCTGCAACCATTTGACTTGCTATAAGTTTTTTTAGCTTCTGTTACCGCACCTTTACACGAAAAAAATTCACCCAAATACTTTCTGTTATTAACAGCAGGTATGTAGATGCAATCTTCATCATGAACTTCATGATCACCATTACTTTGCGCGTTTTTGTTTACATAATACTTTTTCATCATAAATTATTTTAGACCATAAACCTATTGAGACAATAAGTCTTTTCCTAAAGGGAAACCGTAGCGTAAATATTGATCATTATTATTTTTTAGCAGTTTCACAAGTATAGAAGGAATGTGGCAAATAGTGGTTTATAGCTCATGAATGATGGCATGGTCATTATCCATGCGAAATCCCAAGCTTTAGGGGTTTAACTATAGAGATTCCCAAGGGCATATCAAAGCGCAAACTGAGGTTATAAAAGCGATATATTCATTTTCATTGTTGCAGATCCTAAGACTTCGCTCAGGATAACAATCAAGATGAAGAACAACCGCATTGGAACTATTCGAGATCAATCGACTTGTGACTATAGACTGAAAACCCAAGGCTAATCAAATAATCCCCATGTCTTTACAATAAGCAATTAATTGTTCATTCTTAGAAAAACCAAGCACTTCCTTCATCAGATTAAGGCGTTTTTCGATGCTGCTGAGGCCAGCTGGTTTAATATTGTTTTCCTGCAGGTAATAAGGAATGTTTTTTTGAGGTGTGCCTTCCACCAGTTGAGAAATGATGGCAATATCCAGATCTGTAAAATCGTGTGAATTATTTTCTTTTCTGGCCAGTTTTAAATCAGGTGACAGGTATCTTTTATGGTTATTGATGGCATTGATGGCCAGCTTGAGGTATTGGCCGTCGTTACGGGCTTTTCTTACATACCCATCAATACTCATTTCTTTAAATAGCATATCGATAACCGCCGTTTTGCTTTCTCCGGAAAACACCAGTGTTTTTAAGTTAGGCTGCACTTCTTTTGCCGCTTTGATGAGCTCAGCACCTCCAGCAATTTTTTGCTGGTTGTGGTCTTCTTCAAAATAGAGATCGGTAATCAACAGATCGTAAGGTCTATCTGTTTTGACCGCATTTTTTATCCAGGTAAGCGCATCATCACAATAATAAACGTATTCAGGTTTTTCAGCACCCAGATCGGCTAATGTTTTCTGTAGCGAAATATTCTGTGTTTCTTGATCTTCGGCAATAAGTATTCTTTTAAACATATTTAATACAATTAGGAAACCGGAAAAGAGATTTGGATTTTAAGCCCCTTTTCAACTTTGGTATCAAAGGTAATTGTACCACCAATTGCATCAATACGGGAACCCGTATTTGTTAAGCCATTTTTCGGTTGTGGCTTACCTGTAATGCCAATACCGTTATCGGTATAATAAATGTTTATGGTTTGCTGCATCTGCTCAAATTTGATCACCACATCGCTTGCCTGGCTGTGTTTGCCCATGTTTACCATCAGTTCCTGAAGGATATGTTCTATTTCGTCTTTGGCTTGTTCGGAAGCTTTTTCCCATAATGCGGCCGAATTTCCTACAAGTATTACCCGAGTATTTTCTGAAGCGAAGGATTTCAATATCTCTGATATTTTTTCGTTAAAAGACTGATTTTTCAGTTTAGGCCTTTCGTAAGAAATATCACGTGATTGCTCATAAAGTTCTTCAATCTCGTTAACAATAGGATTGTCTTTTAGGGTCACCTGATTATCGAGTTTACTCATGATCCGATATAATCCATTGGCAACCACATCATGCACCTTTTGAGAGGTTTTAAGTTTGTTTTCGCGTATGGAATTTTGAGCTTCAAGCTCTAATCGTTGTTTTCTTTTTTTATACCATAGCGTACCAGCGATTACGATTAAAAGGATACCGATAGCGAGTATAATGATCTGATACCTTTTGCCTTCATTGTCTTTTTGCAGAACAAGATTATCGGCTTTGCTTTTTTCCGTATCATAACGGATCAGTGCAAACTGGTTTTTAGCTGCACTACGGACAGTTTGCAAACTGTCGTCAATGTTTCGGTATTTTTGAAAATATTGTTTTGTAGCCGCAGCTGGACTAAGTTTGATTAATTTCTCAAGTGCTTCGAGGCGATCGTCAGGACTATTAAGTTCTGTGGCAATTGTATACATTTTTTGCGCATAAGTAAATGCTGAATCAGGTTTTTTCTTTTCGTAATAATCAGCAAGATGTGCGTAACTTGAGTTTTGCCCCCACTGATCATTGATTTCCTCACGGATATACAAAGCTTTAAGAAAGTTAGGTAATGGATTGTAATTTGAATCTCGGCGCCACTTAGTCAAAGACATATTAGTTAATACACGAGGAAATAAGGTGCTATCGTTCACAAGACTTTTATTCCATATTATTTTTTCAAAATATGACAACGCTTCGCCATATCTTTTTTGGTCAGATAAATTAATTGCCAAATTACTTATATATATTACTCTTGATTTTTCTTTATTTGCGAGTTTGATAGATTGAATATAAAACTGATCCGCTTCTTCATATCTCTTTAAATGATGTGCGACCTTACCTAGGTTATTATAATTAGAAGATAATATCTCCTTTTGATTTTCGTGATTAACATTTAGGTATTTTATTGCTGATAAAGATATTTCTTGACTCCCAAAATAATCATTCTGGTCGCCGCTAATGATAGCCATATTTATTAAACTTTTAGCTACACCAACACTATCGTTATGATTCAAGTAATCTTCCTTTGCCTTATTAAAGTAAATAAAACTACTATCGGGAATGTTGTGATCTGAAAAGTACCAAGCTTTGTCATAATATTGGTTATTACTGTTCGTAGGACTTTCAGGCTTATGCTTAGTGCATGATGAAAGCAAGAGAAAGAGAAGAGGCGTTAGATAGTTTTTCAATGTATTTTATTTAATCCTCTAATCTAAAAAAAATACGGGCAAATTTTGCCCGTATTTAAGATACTATCTTGGAGGGTTATTTCCTGTATCACCACCAGTGTCATCACCTGGGCTGCCATCGCCCGGGTCACCTGGATCGCCAGCCGTGTTATTGCTTGCGCTTACGGTTGTGCCGCCATGTGTACAGTTATTATTTGTATTTGTAGGTGTTACCAGTCCTAATAGGATGGCGATAAACATTGGAATGAACATTTTGTCAAAAATTTAGAAATCGAATACTAGGCAGAGTACCCGCGAACCACTCGCGGGCCTTTCTACGGATTGTATCAGAAGGCCTTCTGAAATTTTTGGGAAGTGATGAGTGTCTGTCGCGGGAGTTAGTAACTGCTTCCCAAACCGGCTAATGACTACCGCGATTTCTTCTCGTTTTTTAACACTTAGTTCTTTGCTTGGATTATTGTTTGAATCGTTGCTTGAATTAATTGTTGGGACAAATATCCAGGCTTCAAATTGCTAGTTTTCAGATAATTCCAAAAATTCTAAACAATTCTTTTTAAATTCCAAAGAATTCTGGAAACCCGTAATGATTCCAGAAATTCCATTTTTACTTTTACATTAAAATTTTTGAAAAAATGCCTGAAGATTATCAAGACATTGTGTTAGCTGCCTATAAAAAGATGAGAGATAATGGGGAGCTGCATGTAATTTTGCAAAAAGAGACAACTACTAGATTAAGAAAAGCTTGTTTAAAGGTTTATGAAAATAGGTATGATCCAAAGGATGCGGATATACTTGCAACGTTCTTTGAGGTAGATAGAATGGGATGCGATTTTCATGAAATTTTAAATAGATCTGAGCCGGATGATTATAGGCCTCTCTGGAATCATATTACGGGTGAAACTGGGACAACAGAGGAGAGAAATAGTGATCTTTTAGCATGGTTAATAGATTTGGAACCTAGACCGCGTAGTTCTTATTATTTGAGACAAGATAAAACAATTAAGATAGGAGGAAAACCTATCTCTATTCCACTTGCCCTCCCAACAAGGACGCCCCCAATTCCACCTGGTCCCCCTAAGCCATTTTATATTCCGCGCTTCCCACCATATTATATCACCATTACCTGCGTGCTTTTACTTTTCATCGGCACCGCTTCTTTTTTTGCATGGGAAAATAGCACCGCTTCAGTTAGAAGCCCTAATAAAGGAGAGAAATCTATGTATTGGGATGGAGATCATTACGAACCCGTAAAAAATGGGGAACAACAGCCTGGAGTTACAATTATTCCATTAAACCTTAAAACGCTGAAACAGCAAAGGAAAATTACTTTACCTGATACCCTAACCAGCTATTCATTGGGTAAAGTATGGTATAAAGGCTTTATGAAAGACCATGAATTTTTTACCGATAGTGGTGCATATCCTTTGGATACACAAAGAGTGCTTAAGCCACTTTCAAGCACGATCTTAACTAAGTATATTTCTAATTACAGATACAGGCTTACGCGTCTAGTATGGTTTTTAAGTGCTGCGTTTTTTATAAGTCTTTGCGGCTATGCGGTAAGTAAGTTGGAGAAAGCAGTAATAGCAAATGATGAGATGGAACAGCAGGATGCGGAAACAGTATCGGCATTAGCCGAAGAGCCCATAGCTGAACACAACGAAAGTTCCTTAGCACTGTAAAAGCTTCGTTTAAGGGTTCTTGGTAGGAGGAAAAAGGAAAAATTGGAACCAAAAGTGGAAACTTAGCGGCTTTTACGGATTTGATGTTCAAGCTTCAAAATTTTATTATGCCACTGAGAAAAGGCTAATGACCAATCATGGCCATCGCCACCTGATATAAATAATTGTTGAAATTTCAATCATGAAGATAAGCCGATAAGTATAGACGGCAGGCGCCAAAAGTTGAAAAAATCTTCATGATACCACAGCCATCGATAAACTTTCAGAGTTGGTCAGTTTTAATCCGCTTAGTTAGCTTACCCAAGAATAAATAAACATGCAGTGCCATACAACATGAGGAAGGAAGGATTCAGATTACACCCTGGCGTACTTCTTCACCATATCATCAATGATTCTTGCGGTTTCATCCGGAAAATCAAATTCATGTTGCTGCGGATTTGCAACCCAGTCCTTTATAATCGGCAGCCAGTTGTTGGTACTTCCCCAGATAACAGGTAATCCGAACTGCTTTAATGCATAAGCATTACACTGTTGCTCAAACTGAAAGCGCATAGGTGCAACGAGTAATTTTTTCTTGAGGTAAAGGGCCTCAGAAGGTCCCTCAAAACCGCCACCGGTGAATAACCCTTCGCAGGTGGCCAGGCTTTTGTTGAAGCGTTCGTTGTTTACCGGCTCCACACAAACATTGCCTTCCTGGTAAGCCTCATGAATGTGTTTAGAGAATACCTGCCATTTTACTTCAGGGAGCTGTAAAAAAAGTTTTACCAATCGCTTATCATCTACCGCTGGTAAGTAAACAGTGTAATGCCCCAGGTTTTCAGTTTTCATGGCCCTGATTTCAGACCTGATCACCGGAGTGTGAATGAAACTGTCATACCGGTCAAAATGAAAACCGATATGGTACTTGGTTGGTGCATAACGGCTCAAAATCAGTTTGCCCCAGTCTAACGTTTTTGGTCGCGGAACTTTTTTAGATTTAAATGCTGCCTGGTGGCTCAGTGAAATACATTCTATCCCCTGAAGTTTACATGCCCAGGCACTTACCGGCTCAAAATCATTTACAATCAGGTTATATTCTTTCAGCGGTAGCTGTTTCATATCCTTTCTAAACCGGAAAAGATTCATGCTTAACCAGGTTTTGAAATGATCTACGCCACCCTTCTTGCCAAAAATGAAGCTGAAACCGTGCAACTGGTATTTTACGGGCTGACTAAGTTTAACATCGGCCTGGGTACCACTCACTAAAATATCCAGTTCACCGTATTTTTGAAGCAATGGAATAATCTCCCTTGCCCTGCTGATATGACCGTTACCGGTTCCCTGAATTGCGTAAAGTATTTTCATTTCGTGCCGAATATCTCAAAATTATTGAGCAATTTCATACTTTATGCTTTGTAAAAGAATATTTATATCCAGTTTACGCTTTAAATCTTCACCATCAGAAAGAATTCCTTCATCGGTTTCGTCCTTTATAAAATCTTTATGGTCATATTTAAATACCGTCCAGGTTTGATTTTCATATTCCAGCGCGGTTAAACTTTCCACCCAGTCGCCACTATTCAGATAAGTAACCCTGCCATTTTCCATAGAAATTTCGCGTTGCTCAGCCTGATGGATATGCCCGCAAACCACATACTGATATCCTTTTTCGATGGCCAGCTCTGCTGCGGTCTGCTCAAAACTATTAATAAACTTCACGGCGTCTTTAAACCGGGCTTTTATTTTTTTAGAGAAGCTCATTTTCTCCCGTCCGAAAGCGGTAAGTACCCAGTTTACAAAGCTGTTTATCAGGATCAGGGTATCATAGCCTACCGCCCCCATTTTGGCCAGCCATTTGGAATGCTGCATGGTAACATCAAAAACATCGCCATGAAAGAACCAGGCTTTTTTTCCATCCAATTCCATAATTAACTTATTCTGGAGGTGAAAAGTACCCATTTCCATGCCGTCGAATTTCCGGAGCATTTCATCATGGTTCCCGGTAAGGTAATGAACCTGAACGCCTTCAGAAACGAACTTCATCAGTTTACGGATTACCTTCATGTGTGATTCCGGCCAGTAGCTTTTGCTAAACTGCCAAATATCTATAATATCGCCATTTAAAATCAGCGTTTTGGGTTTAATACTTTTCAGATATTTTAAAAGCTCTTTTGCATGGCAGCCATAGGTGCCCAAATGCACGTCGGAAATCACAACGACATCAATGTTTCTTTTTTCCATAAATTAAAATTTTGGCGGAACGGATTTAGCACCGCTTTAGAAAAGCAGTTTCGATTTAAAAAGAGTGGGCTACCAATCTTCTTCCTCATCGAGTTTTACCTCAAATGGGCTGAAGAAATAAAGTACGCCGATAAGCAGGCATATGGCGAAAAGTGATTCTAACATATCATCTGATTTAACATGATAAAGATAAGATGCTGTTTATCAAACAAATGTTACGTCATTGTTAAATTATCCTTCGAAATGCTAATTGATGTTAAAATCTAAAAAGCATAAGAAAAACCCATAAACATGATGCTTATGGGTTTTGAATATTACCTGTGATCTTATGCTTTCACTGCTGATTTTTTCTTCTTGTTTTCCGAATAAATCCCGAACGCTAAAGCAGCAACTAAAATAATAGAGCCGGCAAGCGAAATATTTTCACCAGCATAATATGAGGTTGGGTGAAAAATGAACTCCAGTTTATGGTTACCTGCTTCCAGTTTCGCTGCACGCAAGACGTAATCTGCTCTGAAATATGGTTTCTCTACGCCATCGATATACATCTTCCAGCCTTTGTTATAATAGATCTCAGAGAAAACAGCAACAACTTCTTTAGCCGTAGAGTATTCGTAAGTTAAATGATCCGGTTTATAATCAGTTAATTTAATGAAACCACCCTGACCGTTGCCTAAGATTTTGCTATCTACCAATGCTTTATAACTTTCATCTACGATGGCCTCTTTCTTTGCATCAAAACTGCTGATGGCTTTCATTTCCTCATCAGAATTTCTTACAAACTGAATGCTTTCTACAAACCATGCATTACCCGCGGCAGTAGGATTACGCTGCATTTTATAGGATCCGTTTTGAGGATCTTGCGTGATGACATACTTGGTATTTAACATATCCAGCACATCCTGATTAATGCTTTTGGTTAACTGATGATCAACCAGTTCCTGGAAACGTTTTAACCTTGCCGAGTGAAAACCACCCACTGTTTTATGGAAATAAGAGGTTTCTGCACTTTTGAACGGGTCGCCTAAGGACAAATCGAAAACCCTGAAATTTGGATCTTTATCTGCAGAGATAAAATTATCTACATCTCTGGCCTGGTAGTGATTGGCAAGATCTGATTTGCTTACGAAATTCTGGCTACTCAAATAGCGGCGGTCAACCTGCCATAAATCAACCAGTATAAACAAGGCTAATAGTCCAAAGACCAATTGCATATTCATTTTTTTGGTAATGAAAGCCCAGGTTAACCCGAAACCAATTACGATGAATAACAACGTACGCAGGGCATCGGCACGGGCAAGCGAAACACGATCAGCAACAACGCCATTGATGATTTCCATTGCGGCGCCTCGGTTATTTTGCAGGGCTTGTGTTAAAGCATCCAAAACCTGTGGCTGGTTGGCCTGAGTGAAACTGAAGAAGGCCGTTGGCATGATCGCAACGATCAGCGACAAACCACCGGTAATCCCCGCTGACCAGGTTAATCTTTTTACCAGGTATTTTTGATCGTACTTACCATCCTGCGCTTCTTTAATCGCTAAAACGGCTAACAAAGGAACCAGCAAGCCTACAACCGCTAAGATGGATTCAACTGCCCTGAATTTATTGTACATAGGCAGGTAATCAAAGAAGAGATCAGAAATCAACGGAAAGTTTTGTCCGAATGAAAGGAACAATAGCAAGATGCTACTGCCCAAAATCCACCATTTCCAGCGGTGTTGAACAATGAATAAACCAAACACAAAAAGCAGACAGATAATGGCACCAAAATAATAAGGCCCGGAAGTACCTGGCTTATTGCCCCAGTATTGATTAGTACCTAGATTTTGGGCAACATAACCAATCACTTGCCTTGGATCAACGCCCTGCAGATTTTTTTCTACGGCTTTATAGGTATTGCTTTCAGGCTTGATCATTTCATCAATACTGCTTGCGCCACCATAAATATTTGGAATCAAAAACGAGAAACTTTCTCCAACACCCTGGCTCCACTGATATGCATATTCCTTATCCAAACCATTTGCAGGCTCAGCCTTATCTGTGGTTAGGTTTGATTTTCCACGAATGGTTTCTTTTCCATATTCATAGGTGGTCCACAAAGTACCTGCATTAACTAAAACCGACAATACAATTCCACCTACAATAAACGCGATGGATTTACCAAAACCTGCTAATTGTTTTGCTTTGTATGCATGATAAAATTCGATGCAGGCCAGGATGAACAATGCGATGAAAAGATAGTAAGTCATTTGGATATGGTTTGAACGAATTTCCAGCGCCATAAATAGTGCGAGTAAACTGCCTCCAACCAAATACCTTCCCCGTAATGTGAGAATAATTGCAGCTAAAATAGGTGCAAAGAACCCAATTGCCAGGGCCTTATTGCTATGGCCCGCAGCGATAATGATAAAATTGTATGATGTGAATGCAAAAGCGATTGCTCCCGCTGCGGCAAGCCATGGATTAATTTTGAGTACACAAAAAAGCAGATAAGCGCCTAAAAGATAAAGGATTACCGTTCCAACAGGATCAGGGAACACACCTTTGATGATGTCGATGCCGTAAGTGGTAATGTTGGATGGATATTGAACCCAGATTTGATAAGCTGGCATTCCCCCGAACATCTGGTTCGTCCATAGCGGACCTTTACCAGTTGCTTCTTTTACATCCATGATCTCTTTCTGCATCGCTTTCGCCTGCAAAACATCGCCTTGCTGTGGTGCTTTACCCTGTAAAACAGGACTGAAGTAGGCAAAAGTAATGACTACAAAAATTGCAATAATGGCTAGGTGGATGCCATTTTTATTAAACCAGTTATTCATTAAGGTTTGTTTAAGTTTAAACGAATGTCAAAAATAAAAAATTGGGCGGGATAAAAAAGGAATAAATTAGATGTGAGTCGAATTAAAATTTAGTTTTGAAAATTCAAACCCCAATTTAACCTGTTTATTATGAGAAAGTTTGTGCTCACTTTTATATTTTTTCTCGGCTATCATTTGTTACAAGCGCAGATTGTCAGTTTAAATGATCAAGAAATTAAAGCTTTAAAAGCAAGTATCTTGAATGATCCTCCTGCGAAAAAGGCTTATCTGGCTTTTCAGAAAAGTACCGCTGCCTACCTGGATGAGCTTCCAAATCCTATTGATACCATTCGTACAGAAGGCTTGTTAAAAGGCGATCCCCGAAAGGAAAAAACAAAACTTTCACTTGCTGATATGAATAAGATGTTTTCGCTCGCCTTAGCCTACAGGCTAACCGGTGATCAAAAATACCTGGATAAAAGCATTCTGTTTTTAAAGGCCTGGGCAAACACCAATCATTCCAAAGGTGATCCGATAGATGATACCAATCTGGATAAAGCAGTTGAGGCTTATGATTTAATTAAAACAGCGATTCCGCAATCAGAGAAAAAGCAAATCGACCAGTGGCTGATTGAAACAGCTTTGGCGGAGATGAACAGCAAACGAATGAAACCAGGAAGGGCTACTGCGATTAATAACTGGAATGCGCACCGGTTAAAAGAAGTTGGTGAAATCGGTTATGCGTTAAATAACCCGGAATTTATCACCTGGGCTACCGAAAATTTGAAAAGTCACATTAATATTAATTTATATCCCGACGGAACAAGTCTGGATTTTAAACAAAGAGATGCCATGCATTATCACCTCTATGATTTAGAACCCTTAGCAAAGCTTGCCATCATGATTGACCGGGCTAAGGGCGGGAATTTTTACAACTATCAATCTCCAAAGGGTTCATCTATTAAAAAATCGGTAGAATGGCTTTTACCGTATGTTACCGGAGAGAAGCAACATGAGGAATATGTAAACACAACGGTCAAGTTCGACCGTGACCGGGCAAAGAATAACGAGCCGGGTTTTGCAACAGGAACACTATTTGAGCCGAAACTTGCTGTTCCGTTATTAACATTAGCGGTGTATTTCGATCCTTCTTTATTGGAGACGCTGGAAAAGTTTCAGGGTAGCGTTAGTATAGCAACCATTGCAGATGGAATTAAGCATATTAACGGGGCCGCAAAATAGCCAGCTGAAATAAAAAAAAATGTAGTAAATAAACTTTCAATAATTTTTGAAAGTTTAATAAAATAGTTATATTTGTTTTATGGAATTAGCGGCAGCAAAACTGAAATTTATCGAAGCCTGGGGCAAGCTGGGTTCTGAATGGGGCATTAACCGGACGATGGCACAGGTCCATGCTTTATTGCTGATCTCTCCAGAAGCGTTAACCACAGAAGAAATCATGGAGAATTTAAGTATTTCTAGAGGAAATGCAAACATGACCCTGAGGGACTTAATTGGTTGGGGCCTGATAGAAAAGCAACATAAGGCAGGGGAACGTAAAGAGTATTTTTTTGCTGATAAGGATGTATGGAACATCGCCCGGCAGGTGGCTAAAGAAAGAAAGAAAAGAGAACTGGAACCTGTACTTAAAGTCTTGAACGAATTATCGGCAGTTACCGGAAATGAGAAAGATCCGGAATTAATTACCTTCAAAAAATCTGTTGCAGACATTAACAAACTCGCGGGCAATGTCGATAAAACGCTTGAAACAATGCTCAAAGCTGAAGAAAGCTGGTTTTGGGGCTCGGTTTTGAAGGTTTTCAAATAGACTCTTAGCCAAGCATTAATGGGCGTTGGTTCTATTTGAAATCACACGCCTGATCAAAAGCCTTAACCGGCTTTATTTTTTTAATCATTACTTTCATAAATTACTGAAAGTTTAAACACTAAAGAGATGAAAACGCTTCAAAACCATGTAATTCTTTTTGATGAGGAATGTCCGATGTGTGCGGTCTACACCAAAGCTTTTGTTCAAACCGGTATGTTAACTGCTAATGGCCGGGAGTCTTATCAAAAGGTGTCTGCAGAGATTTGTCCGCTAATAGACCGGCAACGTGCAGCAAATGAAATTGCGCTGGTAAATACCGGAACTGGCGAGGTAAGTTATGGCATCAACAGTCTTTTTAAAGTGATTGGAAATTCAATGCCAGTCTTCAGGCCATTATTCGCCTTTAAGCCATTTCTGTATATTATGGCTAAACTTTACGCCTTTGTAGCTTATAACCGGAAGGTGATTATCCCCGCTGAGGCAAAGGTCAACAGCATTCAACCCACTTTTAAAGTCCTTTATCGCATGGCGTACCTTCTATTTACCTGGTTGGGTACATCATATATTCTTACTGCTTATGCGCATTTGCTCACTGAATATGTGCCACTAGGTGGAGCATACCGGGAATATTTTATTTGTGGCGGTCAGATGATTTTTCAGGGAATAATAATCTACTGTTATAAAAAGAAGAAACTTTGGGATTACCTTGGAAACATGATGACAATCTCATTTGCCGGATCAATTTTACTTACCTTGGGATTGATTGTTGATCAGATGGTTCATCTTCACCCCGCAGTATATATTATTTATTTTTTAATGGTTGCAGGACTCATGTTTCTGGAGCATATACGAAGAAGCAGATTGTTGGAACTGGGTTGGCTCATGACCATCACATGGGCTGTTTATCGCTTGCTCGTTTTAGGATTAATCTTTAGCATTTAACATCATGACTTATCAAAAAATCATATTGGCTGGCGGAAACGGATACCTGGGCAGTTTACTGGCAAAGCATTTTAGTACCCGGGCGGATGAGGTTATTGTACTGGCCCGAAAACCGCAGCCGCAAAACGGAAACGTGAGAACAGTTGTTTGGGATGGAAAATCTGCAGCGAACTGGTTTAGCGAACTCGAAGAGGCAGATTTGCTGGTTAACCTTTGCGGTAAGAATGTAAACTGCCGTTATACCCAAAAGAACCAGCAGGAGATCATGAATTCCAGAGTTGTGCCCACCCGTTTACTTGGAAAAGTAATCAAAGATTTAAAGACTCCACCAAAGCTTTGGATCAACATGAGCTCTGCCACGATCTATCGCCACGCAGAAGATCATGCCCAGGATGAATACACCGGAGAAATTGGATACGGTTTTTCAATAGCTGTTTGTGAGGGATGGGAGCGTAGCTTTTTTGAAAATGAATTGCCCCAGACCAGAATGGTTGCCTTGAGAATGGGCATTGTATTGGGCAGGAATGACGGAGCTTTCCCCCGGCTGTTAAACCTGGTGAGGTTAGGTCTGGGCGGGAGGCAAGGTGATGGCAAGCAATATGTAAATTGGGTACATGAGCAAGATGCGATTCATAGCGTAGAATGGCTGCTTGATCATGAGGAAATAAAAGGCGTCATAAATTGTACGGCACCCAATGCGGTAACCAATGAAATTTTGATGCAAACCATTAGAAAAGCTTATGGAGTGCCGTTTGGTATCCCTACCCCTGCATGGTTACTAGCCATCGGTGCGAAAATTATAGGTACTGAAACGGAACTGATATTGAAAAGCAGATGGGTAAAGCCCGCCATCCTGTTAGATCATGGCTTTGAGTTTCAATACGGCAAAATAGAGGAAGCGGTGCATGATATTCTGAGTTTGAGGCTATAAAGAATGACCATGCAATTCCAAACATTAATCAATGCGTTACTTGAAAGGTGTTTTGATCTTGCCAGAAATATCGATCTACACCATAAATCTATGCAATCATCGCAAGAGGAAGTCATTGCCTGGAGGAAGGCGGGACTAATTAATTTAGGTGAAACAGTGACCTGGAAGGCAAAGCATTTTGGAATAAACTTCATAATGGAAGTGAAAGTAACAAAGATGAAATTCCCTGAATATTTTGTTGATGAAATGATAAGCGGGCCATTTAAAAAGCTTCGTCATCAACATCTTTTTAAAGCTATCGGTACTACAAACACATATGACTGATGTTTTTGAGTTTACTGCGCCGGCAGGTATTCTAGGAAAGTCCTCACCTGGCTGATCCTGGGAAAGTATATGAGAAAACTATTAATTGAACGTAACAAAACGATCAAAGCAGTAGCCGAAAAAGCCCAAACGAAAAAACCCTGAGACATTGCTCAGGGTTGTTATTATTTCTTTACTTCTTCATAGTCTACAAAATCACCAAGTTTATCGGTTTTACCGGTTTGTTTGGGCGGCATGTAGTCTATTGATATTGAGCCTTCTGGTTTAGATCGCCTTTGCTGTTGTTGCGATTGGCCGCTTGCCTGCTGTTGCATTTTGCTTGCCAGGTTACTAAATAGCATAGGCAGGATTAGTCGGATCAGCATTCTGATGAGCCAAAGCACTAATATTGCTATGAATATGAATTTTACTATTGCCATTCTTAATTTACTGTTGTTACAAATATAGACGTATGAGATTTTATTTTGTTACTTTTTACGCCTTTGATTGCATTCTGATTACAAATAATTAACATAAATAAGCAGGATATAGTTCTAATCTTCTACAATTTCTGCTACCCGGCCCACTTGTCCATCATCCAGTCTCACCTTAATTCCGCGTGAGTGAAAGGCGGATGAAGTCAGTAAATCTTTCACTATTCCATATGTGATATTTCCAGATCGCTGATCTTTTTTTAAAATTATGCCTACTTCTAACCCTGGATGGATATCTTTTCTGTTTTGCCCGTTCATTATGCTGTAATTTTCCCTGCCAAATTTCTACATTTTAGCAGGAACTGGAAACTTATTCATGTATTATTTTACTTTCCAAACTTCTCGGCAAACATCTTCTCTAATGCAAACATTTCATCTCTCAGTTTGGCTGCCTGTAAAAAGTCCATCTCTTTTGCCGCTTTCTGCATATCCTTTTTAGTCGTATCGATTGCTTTTTGCAGCTCAGCTTTACCCATATATTGAACAATCGGATCAGCTGCAATACTGATTTCTGCGTTTTCTACATATGCCCTGGCTTTATTATCGTTTGCTTTTTGTGAGAAATCTAAAACAGAAGTTTGCTCCAAAATTGCTTCCCGCGATTTTCCTACTGTTTTTGGTGTAATTCCATGTTCCAGGTTATAGGCAATCTGAATATCCCTTCGGCGATTGGTTTCTGATATGGTTTTTTCCATACTTTCGGTAATTCCGTCAGCATACATAATTACCCTACCCCGGTCATTCCGGGCTGCACGTCCGATCGTTTGAATTAGTGACTTTTCTGAACGAAGGAAACCTTCCTTATCCGCATCTAAAATAGCCACTAAAGTAACTTCCGGTAAATCAAGTCCTTCCCGCAATAAGTTGATTCCAACCAGTACATCAAATTCCCCTAAACGCAGACCACGCAAAATTTCAACACGTTCTAAGGTTTTGATTTCGGAATGGATGTATCTGGTTTTAATGTTGAGCCTATCTAAGTATTTGGTAAGCTCTTCAGCCATTCTTTTGGTTAAGGTGGTAACGAGAATACGTCCGCCGTCTTTAATGGTGATGTCAATTTCATCTAAAAGATCATCTACCTGGTTAATGGCCGGTCTGATTTCAATTACCGGATCCAGTAAACCGGTTGGACGAATTACCTGCTCTACCACCACACCCTCTGATTTTTCGAGTTCGTACTCTGCGGGTGTTGCACTTACATAAATGGTTTGCGGCGCTAAGGCTTCAAACTCATTAAAATTAAGTGGCCTGTTATCCAGTGCAGCTGGTAAACGGAAGCCATATTCTACTAACGATAACTTTCTTGATCTGTCACCGCCATACATGGCCCTGATTTGTGGAACCGTTACGTGACTTTCATCAATGACCATTAAATAATCTTCCGGGAAGTAATCCAGGAGGCAGAAAGGACGCATTCCTGGCGTTCTGCCATCAAAAAAGCGGGAATAATTTTCAATTCCGGAACAATAGCCTAGCTCCTTCATCATTTCGATATCGAAGTTGGTCCGCTCTTCCAGGCGTTTGGCCTCCAGCAGGTGTCTGTCTGCAATCAGCTGGTTTTTTCTAATCTCCAGCTCTTCCTGGATGCCCCATATAGATTGATTAAAACGATCTTTTGGCGTAACGAAGAGATTTGCCGGGTAGATCGCCATATCCTCCAGTTTTTCAATCGTTTTACCGGAAACGGGATCAATTGCAGAAAGCTCTTCGATGTCATCTCCAAAAAAAGAAATGCGGTAAGCATGATCGAGGTAGGCGGGATAAATATCTACCGTATCGCCTTTAACCCTGAAAGTTCCGCGTTTAAATTCAGTTGTGGTTCTCGAATATAGAATCTCTACCAAACTATGCAAAAAGGCATTTCTGGAAATTCTTAAGCCTACAGCAAAGCGGAATACCATTCTCGAAAAATCTTCCGGATTTCCCATACCATAAATGCAGGAAATGGAAGAAACCACAATGATATCTCTTCTTCCGCTCATCAGAGATGATGTGGTACGCAAACGAAGTTTTTCAATCTCTTCGTTAATGCTTAAATCTTTTTCTATATAAGTATTGCTGGATGCAATGAATGCTTCCGGCTGGTAATAGTCGTAGTAAGAAACGAAATAGTTAACCGAATTTTCCGGAAAGAAGTTTTTAAATTCCCCGTAAAGCTGGGCGGCAAGGGTTTTATTATGACTTAAAATGAGTGTGGGTTTCTGTGTCTGCTCAATTACATTGGCAACAGTAAAGGTTTTTCCAGATCCTGTAACGCCCAGTAAAGTTTGGTAATGTTCATTGGCATTTACACCGTCAACCAATTGTTTTATGGCGCTGGGTTGATCTCCTGTGGGTTTATATTCTGATGTGATCTTAAATTTCATGGATATCAAATATACGATTTTCGGCTTTAAAGACTAAACAGCAGAAAGTCAGGAAAGTTGTTTGGCAAAGGGATAATTAAAAGCCTAAACCGCCACTTCTTCATGTTGTTGTATAGATTTTACAATCTGTACCAATAATATTCAAATATTTATAGAAATAAGCAAAGCCTGTTTCCAGGCGATAGACAAGTATCAACCTAGTAAATCGAAAGTGAAACTTTTGATTTACTAGGTTGATGAGTATATTTTAAGATGTTAATTATTTAAAATTTAGCTATCAATTGTGTTCATGTTGAAAAATAGAATCTGTTGAATCCATATTCTCAGCAAAAGGCAGATTTTGAAAACTATAATAGTTAAGTATCTGGGTAAGCATAGATAAAATTCTTCTCAGTCCTATTTGTAAGTCAGATATCACTTAACATGTATTTTTATGTAATTTGAAAATGAAAGCTATGATGTTAGTGCTTTAGCTAACGATTGTAACATCTCACAACCTACAGCAAAAGCCTGGCTATCAATATTAGAAAGTAGTTATCTTATTTTTCTTTTACAGCCATATCATCAGAACTTCAATAAGCATTTAGTAAAAAGTCCTAAATTATATTTTTACGACACTGGCCTGTTGTGTTATTTATTAGGAAGCAAATCAGCCGATGAAATTATATTAAACAGGCTTAAAGGAAACTTATTTGAAAACCTTATTCTTGCAGAGCTGGAAGAACAAAATTTCCGTCAATATGCCCATCTCGACTACTATTTCTGGCAGGATAGTAATGCAAATGAAATTGATGTATTAACAAAAAATTATATTGGTTTTGATGCTTTCGAAATAAAAGCAACTGAAACTATTTCGAATGAACTATTTAAGCAGATGGATCGCTTTGCAGAACTGGCTGCACCAGAAGAAGTAAAGAAAACACTAATATATGGCGGATCTGAAAATCAAACCAGAAGTAAGTACAACATACTAAGCTGGAGTATTGGAACTAAAATATTTTAGCTTGCTATCAAAAAATCCTCATTGAATTCAATCAATGAGGATTTAACAAAAAATTAATTGATAAACTGTTTATTTACCTGCTGCCACCTTCATTGGGTTAGAGCCAACTGACTGGCCTCTAACTGCACCTCCGGTTTTTGCTTTGAAAGTTCTGAATTTACTTTCTTTTGCCTTTCCACCCCAACCATTGTTAGTGGTGTCAATATCGGCAGTTTCCCGTAGCGGATCTACCAGAATGGATTCCACTTCTTTATCTTTCACGTAGAATTTCGATGTTTTCAACTCGTTGTGTCTCCAGATCTGTGCCGGAATACGGTCAATTTCTTTTGTGCCGTCTTTGTAAGTAAACTCCACAATGATTGGCATTACCAAACCACCTCTGTTGCTGAAGCTCAATTCGTATAAAAATTTGTTTTTATACTGATCCTGTTCGGCTTCCGGTACCGGCTCGAAAGGAATCGGTATTTCGACTTTATTGGTGAGGGTAGTATCCACATTTACCAAACCTCTATCATACTTATAATAAAAATCTTGTGCTGCTGCATTTTTATCGACGTAGAAGTTACCCTTCTTTTCTGCTCTGTTTCTGATTTTTGAGATATCTTCAAAGGCATTTACAGCAGGTTTATCAATTTTAAGCATTCTTGATCTGGCTGCGGGAACTTCTTTAGGGAAATCTGCCTTGGCAAATTTTACGCTATCCAAAGAAATATCACAAGGATCTGTTCCATAAAACCAGCCTCTCCAGAACCAATCTAAATCCTCGCCACTGGCATCTTCCATGGTACGGAATAAATCTGCTGGTTCCGGATGTTTAAATGCCCACCTTCTCGAATATTCCTTAAAAGCATAATCAAATAATTCTCTGCCCATAATCGTTTCACGCAGAATATTTAAACCCGTTGCGGGTTTTGAATAAGCGTTGGGACCAAAACGAGTAATGTTTTCAGAATTGGTCATGATTGGTTCCAACTCATCTTTTGGTAGTTTCATGTAATCGACAATGGTATAGGCCGGACCTTTTTTACTTGGGAATTTATTATCCCAAAGTTCTTCGGTTAGATATTCAACGAAAGAATTTAAGCCTTCATCCATCCAGGTCCACTGGCGCTCATCACTATTAACAATCATGGGGAAGAAGTTGTGTCCAACCTCATGAATAATCACACCCAACATGCCATTTTTAGTACTTTCACTATAAGTACCATCAGCATCTGTACGGCCGTAATTGAAACAAATCATCGGATATTCCATTCCATTTGCAGCCTCAATACTTTGTGCTACCGGATATGGATAAGGGATAGTAAAATCAGAATACGTTTTAATGGTATGGGCAACGGCTCTTGTAGAAAACTTACTATACAAATTATAAGCTTCTTTACCGTAAAAACTCATACACATTACCGTATTGTTATTGGCCTGAATCTTTTGCGGCATGGCATCCCAGATAAACTTGCGGGAAGAAGTCCAGGCAAAATCGCGCACATTATTGGCGTTGAATACCCAGGTTTTTTTAGCGGTAGATTTTTTGCTTTCAGCCGCTTTCGCTTCTGCTAAAGTTTGAATTTCTACCGGAGCGGTTGCTGTTTTAGCCGTATTGTATCTGCTTAATTGCGCAGGGGTTAACACCGCACTATAATTAATACACTCGCCTGTTGAGCCCACTAAGTGATCAGCCGGAACTGTCATTTGTACTTTGAAATCGCCAAAGGTTAAAGCAAACTCTCCTCTGCCTGTAAACTGGTGATTTTGCCAGCCCTGGAAATCGCTATACACACACAGGCGCGGATACCATTGTGTCATTGTAAACAAATAGTTTCCATCGGCAGGGAAAAATTCATACCCTCCACGGCCGCCTACACTCATTCTATCTGTTATCTTATAGCTCCAGTCTATATTGAAGATAAATTTCTGACCGGTTTTTAAAGCCACAGGTAAATCTACCCGCATCATGGTTTTATTTACCGTATACTTCAGGTTTTTACCCAACGCATCTGTCAGTTTAGTGATGTTAATTCCATTTCCGTTATCGCCCGTTGCACTCAGCTGGTTTAAACTTTGGGTAGTCCCGACAGCTGGCATTTTAGTGGCATCCTGATAATTCGCACTTTTACTGGTGCTGTGCTCATTTTCATCAAGCTGCAGCCAGATATAGGTTAATGGATCAGGTGAGTTATTGGTATAAGTTATCGTTTCAGAACCTTTTAAAAGCAGGTTTTTTTCATCCAACTCACATTTGATATTATAATCAGCACGTTGTTGCCAATATTTTACCCCCGGCGCACCACTTGCCGTACGCTGCTCATTTGGCGTCGGCAGAATAGTACCCAACTGCTCGAATTTATTCCCATGATTACTTCCCGGGTTATTCTGAATGTTTTGAGCCATAGCCAGACTACCGGAAAACAGTAACAGGCCAGATAATGTAAATAGTTTATTAATCATCTTTTTAATTGAAAGGAATTCGCTCTAAAGCCATTTTTAAAGCCAGGCTAAATACGGCTGCTGATACAAATAGAACCCAGCTCATTCGTTTTATCTTTGTATAGTTAAAAGTAAGAAAAGTAATGATCAAAATGATCAGCACCATGAAAATTTGTCCTGCTTCCAAACCCATATTAAAACCGAACAAGCCCCAACCCATATTCTGGTCTTTTGCCAGCATCATTCTGATTGAATTGGCAAAACCCATTCCGTGAATTAACCCAAAGCCTAAAGCAAGAAAATAATTTATTCTTACGGATTTCATGTCAAAATTCCTTCTGAACAGGTTGCTTACTGCAGTAATCACAATGGTACAGGGAATGAGAAACTCAACCCAGGCACTGTCAAACCTGATCACGTCTAAAACACTGAGCAATAAGGTGGCGGAATGGCCAATGGTGAAAGCGGTAACCAGGATCAAAACTTGTTTGATATTGGTATAACTATAAATCGCGATCAGTGCTAAAATAAAAAGCTGATGATCCAATGCATCAAGACTTATAATGTGTTCCCATCCTAACTTAAAATAGAAAATAAAATCTTGTAAAGGCATGAATAATTAAGTTTTCTATACAAGCTATGTGCTTTAGCGGCATAAAATTAAATTTTTTATAGAATAAACGTAGCATTATCTTCAAAGACTGGCTTAAATACCAAACTTGTTACGATTTATTGCTCAAAACTACCTCCAGCTTAGGGACGATACAGCCAATTCATCAAAAAAACACATTAATATCGTAACTTTGATTTCAATGCGTTTTTAATCATCGAATCAACTTATGCTTAAACCAATATTTCTTTTTTTATTGTTCTGCTCTACCTGCTTCAATCTCTCATCTGCAGTCCGGCACCCGCTTCATGTAAGTACAACCGAACTCAGCTTCAACGCAAAAGAAAAATCATTGGAAATCAGCTGCAGGATTTTTACAGATGATTTTGAATCTGTTTTAGCTAAACTATACAAGCAAAAAACAGATTTATCCAAGCCATCCATGAAAACCCCAATGGATGAAATTGTAAAAAGATACATGAGTAGCCACCTTCAAATTAAGGTGAATGGTAAGCCTGTTAATTTCCAATATGTAGGCTTCGAAATTGATCATGAAGCCACCAATGTTTATCTGGAAGTAAATAAGGTGAGTGTATTGAAAACGGCTGAAGTTACCAATACCATTTTATATGACCTGTTTGATGATCAAATGAGTATTGTTCACCTCAACAATGGAAAGACCCGTCACAGTACCAAGATCCTTTTTCCTGAGAAAACCTTCGCTACAAACTTTTAAAAAGATATTTTGTATTAATATAATTCGGTGTTAAAAACCGTTTACATTTAATATCTCGCTAACTTGAAGTTCATCTCTGTGAGAATACCATTAATAATCTTAGTTATACACCGCCAAATTGTTTAAATAAGTATGCATTTAATCGTCTTCTCCACAGTTTTAACCCCAAGAATAAAATACATTTTCAATTTTATCTTTAGGGACATCCTCAAGACTGAGCTTGAATTTACCGGCAATCGTCAGTTTTTTCAGGATAGTCTGCACGCTAAGATAAGCTATGGTGATGCGCCAATAGCGGATGAGTTGTTTTTTGAAAGTTCCGCATTACTTTTTTCCAGTAAGCTGGAAGATACAAAGATTAAAACCATTTCCTTCGGAGATTATCAGGTGCCATTTCCGGTGCAGCATTCGCTATTGCCCTTTGATGTTTTCGCTGCTTCCTTTTTTATTGTGAGTAGATACGAAGAATATCTTCATCACCGTAAAACTCCGGAAGATTTCAAGGCAAGCAAAAGTTATCAATATAAATGGAAAATTCTTGATCGGCCTGTTATAGATGAATGGGCGATGATCTTAAGAAATATCATCATGACTAAATATCCGCAGTTTAAGTTTTACCAGAAAAGTTTTTCGCAACAGCCCACAGTAAATTTTGACATCCCGGCACAGCCTCCAAATGGACTTATCAATAAAACCAAATTCTTTTTTAATGCCCTGGCCAGCAAAGAGAATAATTTCATAAGCGCTGGCTTCGACCGCCTCACGGGTTTGGATATTGATATACAGCGGGTATTACCAACGGTTGCTGCCTATTTTGACAGGAAAAAAATCAATCCAGCTTATTTTATAGGTTTTCCAGATATCCCTGAAGATTATGTCGGCAATGCCGGCATCTCCCAGCTATTAAGTAAAGCTTTTGTTGGCTTACTGCGTCCCTGTTCCAGCGATAAACAGAAAATAAGCAATGTTAAAGCCGGGCTTTCCAAACTCAGAACATTACTTCCCGAACAGGTTAACTTAAGTAGCCAGCAACTGGAAATCTTGAAGTTTCCACTCTGTTACCTCAACCTGCTCAACAGTGCAGTAACTTCAGATTATTCCATGGGTTATGCTGAAACTCCAGGTTTTAGAGCGGGTACCTGTACTCCGTTTAGTTGGTACGATTTGCAACTCGAAAAGGTAACTGCTCTGAATGTGAAGTCGTACTGTTTCACAGATACTGCACTTGAACCGTTAAATACTACAGCAGCACATCAGTTAATAGCAGATTTTATTGATGCTGTTAAAGTGGTAAATGGTACGTTTGTGAGTAGTTGGAAACTAAGAAGTTTATCTACACATTTAAAGTATAAAAAGTCGAATAAAGCTTTTAACTATATGCTGGAATATGCGGGAAGTTAAAATCTTATCATCTTGTCTAAGAAATTGATAGATTTAACCACCAATAAAATCAGCACAACCAAAACAACAACCTCATGATTTTTGATCTTAGCAAAACCAAATCAATAGCAAATACCTTCATCGCCGAACTCCGGGATGAAAATATTCAGAAAGATTCTATGCGGTTTCGGAAAAACCTGGAACGTATTGGTGAATTTTTTGCTTACGAGATTAGCAAATCTCTTATTTATGTAAGTAAAGAAGTAACTACCCCGCTGGGTTTATCTAACTGCCAAGTGTTAGCACAACAACCAGTACTCGCCACTATTTTAAGAGCTGGTTTACCCTTGCAGCAAGGCCTGCTGAATATTTTTGATAAAGCAGAATGTTGTTTTATCTCTGCTTTTAGAAAAGTAAAAAAAAGCGGAGATTTTGTGATCCAGATGGATTATGTATCCACACCAGATCTTGATGGGCGGATTTTAATTATGGCTGATCCCATGCTCGCAACCGGCCAAAGCATGGTAATGTGTTGTAAGGAATTATTAAACCGTTATAAAGTTACAGAACTACATATCGTTGCTGCCATTGCCAGTGCAGAAGGTGTAGCACATGTGCGCGCTAATTTGCCAAAAGCTAAACTCTGGCTCGGTGCAATCGATGAGGAAATGACCAGTAAATCCTATATTGTTCCCGGCCTGGGCGATGCGGGAGATTTGGCCTATGGGGAGAAAGTGTAAAGCTGCTTGATGAACATTCTTTTTGTTTGTAGCCGCAATAAATGGCGAAGCGCTACCGCGGAGACCATTTTTAAAAACCACCCCATCTACCAGGTCAGATCTGCAGGTACCGAACCATCGGCAAGGATAAAACTTTCTGCAAAACTCTTGAACTGGGCGGATCTGATTTTCGTTATGGAAAGGAAGCATAAACAAAGAATCCGCGAAAAGTTCGCTCATCAGATTGAACATGCAGCGATGATTGTGCTTGATATTCCTGATGAATATCAGTACATGGACGAAGCGCTGATAGAAGAATTAAGGGCAAAAGTTTCTGATCATCTATAAAGCAACTATTAACACACCTACCTTTGCAAGTAACATGCATCACCATAAAAAACACATCTTCTTTGATCTCGACCATACCATTTGGGATTTTGATCGCAATGCGGAAGAAACCTTGAACGAGCTATACGAAACTTACAACCTGAAAGGCTTAGGTCTTCATTCGTGTTCTGATTTTATTAGCGCTTATACAGAAAATAACCATCAGCTTTGGGCCGATTATCATTTAGGAAAAATTACAAAAGATTTTCTAAGGGCCCAACGGTTTAGCAAAACCTTTATTGAATTAGGCATCAGTCCTGAGGCGGTTCCCAATCAGTTGGAAGATGATTATGTATCCATCTCCCCAACCAAAACGAATTTATTTGAAAGCGCCGAACAGGTTTTAAGCTATCTGCAGGAAAAGTATACCTTGCATATCATTTCAAATGGCTTCAAGGAAACCACACTCACTAAAATGAAGCTTTCGAACCTGAATCCTTATTTTAAAAATGTAATTATTTCGGAAGATGTGGGCGTAAACAAACCAGATCCTGGTATTTTTGAGTTTGCTTTAGCTAAAGCAAAGGCAGAAAAAGAAGAAAGTATTATGATTGGAGACAGCTTAGAGGCCGATATCTATGGGGCTTTAAAGTTTGGGATGGAAGCTATATTTTTTAATCCACTGAAAAAGGAAAAGCCAACTGATGTGAGTCATCAAATTATACACCTAAAAGAGCTATTGCATTTATTCTAACCGGAGTTGCTTATCTTTAACCTATGAATACAGCAAAGGTTAAGGTTTCGCTACATCAAATCATAGCCTCATATAGGGCAAAATTATCTGGCTATGCTGATCATGATTTTCAACGCACACCGCCAATTGCAGGATGGAGTTATAGCGAGGTTTATGCACATATTTTTGATGCCAGCCTGCTTTCTTTGATTGCCTTGAATAACAGTATAACCGGAAGGGGAGAAAAGAAGCCGACGCACTTTATCGTAAGACTGATTTTATTGCTAGGCGCGTTCCCGCCTTCACAAAAATACAAGGTACCCAATAGGATTGCAGATCGCGTTAGAAAAATCAGTAAAACGGAAGCTTTGGATTTTATTCTCGAATTTGAAACTGCACTCGAAACTTCCTACCCCAACATCCCAGCCGCTAACCCCCAATTAAAAACCAAACACCCACGTTTAGGCTATCTTAATGCTGGTCAGTGGTTAAGGTTTATCGAAATTCACCTTAAGCATCACTTAAAACAACTGGAAAGAATAGAAAACAGTTTTAAAACATAGGATATTTTAGCATATTTGAGTAATCCCTTAAATTGACGCTCATGAAAAATGTTTTCTATCTATCGGCAATTATGCTGTTCTGCTCCTGCAACAGTGAAGATAAAAAAATGATCCCAGCAGTTGTGCAGACGCCTGGCGGTATAAGCGGACTACAGAAAAATGTAAGTGCGCCAGCTCTACAAAGCACTAAAGGTGCATTAATATACAATCCGGCCCATGGTAAACCCGGACATACCTGTGCACTTGCTGTAGGCGCTCCTTTGAATCAAACCGTTGCCGCAAAACCTCAACCAATAAATACCAATACGCCAGTGCAGCCTAAAGCAGTTGCCGTCTCCCCATTGGTAAATACATCAGGTAAAAAGTTAAATCCCAAACATGGCGAACCCGCTCACCGGTGCGATATTGCCGTTGGGGCCCCATTGGATGCTAAACCCGTAGCGCCTGCCACAATGACCAGTATCCAGCCAAAAGTGATGCAACATGCAGCGGTAAAAGTTGCAAAAGGAATGAATCCGCCGCATGGCCAACCAAACCATAGGTGTGACATTGCAGTTGGTGCACCGCTTAACCGTAAGGCCGTTGCCGCAGCTCCGGTGGAAACGGTCAAAGCACCTGAAGTTACTTCTGCAGAAACCAAAGTTATACAAACGACACAAAGCGGAGCGAAATTAAACCCAAAACATGGCGACCCTGGCCACAGATGCGATATTGCTGTTGGCGCACCACTTACTTAGTTAACGCATTTTTTTCACATCTTTGCGCTAATGAAATTACCAGGCATAAAAGGTTTTGATGAAGAAGCGTTTAACAAGTATCTGAAGAATGCTGGCTGGCTGATGTTTGGTAAGGTGATTAGTCTCATCGTAAACCTGGCCATTACACGATACCTGGGGCCAATTTTATTCGGAGATTTAAGTTTTGGATTATCATTAGTTGCTATCCTGGCCGCAGTCGGAGGCTTAGGGTTAGATACATTCATTATCCGTGAAGTGATCCAGGAACCCTCGAAGCGAGATGAAATTCTGGGCACATCCGTAGTGTTAAGAATGGTTGCTAATGGTTTGCTGATTCCAATCGCTATCGGAATTTATCTGATCAGCCATGGATTATCATCAAACCCGGGCGATTCACTGACCTTATTAATCGCTTTATTGGCATTTGCATCTTTTTTTAAGTCTTTTAACGTAATCGACTCTTATTTTCAGTCTCAGGTACAGTCTAAGTATGTTGTACAGGTACAGAATGTAAGTCTTATTGTGACATCAATCTTTAAAGTAGTTATTATCACTTTCAGCCTGCCTTTAATTTACATCGTTTTTGCATACATATTAGATGCAGTTGTGCTGGCTACAGGCTTGATAATTGCCTATCAAAACCGAGGTTTGAAGGTTTTAAACTGGACCTTCAACAAAGAACGTGCAAAGTTATTACTAATCAAATCTTCTCCTTTAATTCTATCTGCTGTAATGGTTACGATCTATATGAAGATAGATGTTGTGATGTTGAAAAGTGTTGGCAGTAAGGCGGTAGGAATTTATAGCAGTGCACAAAATTTGAGCGAAGCCTGGTATTTTATTCCTAGTGCTATTGTAGTCTCGGTTTTCCCGGCATTGTTAAACGCAAGAAAAACAGACTTAAGTAGGTATGAAAAACGCCTGGGAAATTTGTATGATCTGCTGGTTTACATCAATATTCCCATAGCGATATTTATTAGCTTTTTCGGTTCAGATTTGATACACTTAGCTTATAGCGGTAAGTACGATGGCGCCGGACCAATGCTGTCGATCCATATTTGGTCTGGCATTTTTGTTTTCTTAGGAATGGCCAGTTCCCAGTATTTGATCGCAGAAGGATATACTAAAATTTCATTTTATCGTACGGCAGCTGGCGCGATCACGAATATCTTGCTGAACTTTTGGCTTATTCCGAAATATGCAGGTGTTGGCGCTTCCATTGCTACACTCATAGCTTGTTTTGTTTCCACTTTTTATGTTTTATTAATTTCAAAAACCAGGCATCAGGGGATAATGATGTTAAAATCGTTATTTTTGATCACCGCATTTCAAAAACTACTTAAACGTTGAGCACTTTAAAAGCACTAGCAGCACTGATTGCAAAGCCAAACCGGCTGAAAGCATTATTATCATACGGACATAAAGGTTATTTAAACAGCATTGGCTGGTTTACGGCTTTTGATCAGAAACAAGCCGTTGATGGACAGGGGAAAGCCCTGCCCTGGGTTACGTATTCTTTTATTGATTTCATCAGAAACAGGATTAATAAAACACAACAGATCTTTGAATATGGTTCAGGGAGTTCAACAATTTTTTATGCCGAACGCGCCGGTAAGGTGACTTCTGTAGAACATGATAAAGGTTGGTTTGATAAAGTGAAAGGCACGAGCCCTGCAAATGCGGAGATGATTTTTTGCGAGTTACACCGCGATGGTGAATACGCGAGGAAAGCAACGCTCTTGAACCAAAGATTCGATATTATTATTGTTGACGGACGTGATCGAGTTAACTGCTGCAAATATAGCCTGGCTGCGTTGTCTGCTAATGGCGTAATTGTTTTAGATGATAGTGAACGTGAAGTCTACGAACCAGCGAGAACTTTATTGAAAGAGAACGGTTTCAAAGAGATCAGTTTCAGTGGTATTTCTCCAGGTTTATTTTACGAAAAGGCAACTTCTGTGTTTTACAAGGCAAACAATTGCCTTAATATCTAAGTGAATTTCCAGCCTTAAACAATTAAGTTTTGAGGCTTTCGTTTTAGTCTAAACCTTTTGAACTCTACCGGCACAACATTATGATTGATGAAAATTTAAAAGCAGCTTACGATAGTTTTTACAGCAACAATGATGTGGCCTGGCGGATGTTAGGGGCAAAATACAAAGCAAAAAATATCGTTGAGGTTTGTAAAGACATCAAGCCAGAAAAAGTGCTGGAAGTGGGTGCCGGCGATGGGAGCATTCTTCATTTTTTAGATGAATGGAATTTCTCGCCAGAACTTTATGCGCTGGAAATTGCGCAAAGTGGGGTTGATCGCATTAAAAACAGAAATCTTTCCAGGCTTAAAGACGCTCGCACCTTTGATGGCTATAAAATCCCATATGCGGATGATTCTTTTGATTTGATAATTCTCGCTCACGTACTGGAACATGTTGAACATGAACGATTGCTCATTCGGGAATTGAAACGGGTAGCCAAATATATTGTGGTGGAGGTCCCAAAAGACTATCGTTTTGGGGTGGATAAAAGAATGAAACACTTTTTAGATTACGGCCACATTAATATGTATACACCTACTTCGCTTAGATTTTTACTGCAAAGTGAGGGATTGGAAATTTTGCAGGATAAAGTTTCGATGACGGCGCCAGAAACGGTGAAGTTTAATGAATTTATCAATAGAAAAAAACCTAAAAGCTTGGTGAATCGCCTGAAAATTGAGCTGGAATACCATATTAAAAAGACGATGGGTGATCTTCTTGGCTTGAAAAAGAAGGAACAATTTGCCAATGCCTATACCGTATTAACAAAGAAATCAGCGCAAAATCTACAGATATTTTAAGCAAGGGTAGTTGCTAAATTGAAGGCCCGGAAAAGATTTAAATCAGGATTTTTGATTATTCTTCACTGTTAGGACGAATCATCAACTTCAATTATACAAATATCTTTAATGAAGGAGAAAAAACATATGTAATCAAAACATATGAATCAATTTATTAGCATATTTTTGCAGCTAATCCATACGATCTTTCGGTAAATTTCAAAGCATGCAAAATCTTGCCCCAATTGCCCTTTTTGTTTATAACCGTCCGCAGCATACCCAACGGACATTGAAGTTTTTGCAACAGAATGAACTTGCTGAGGAAAGCAGGTTATTTATTTTTTCTGATGGAGCAAAGGGTTTACAAGATGAAGAAAAAGTAGCTGAGGTAAGGTCAATTATTAAAAAAATCGACGGTTTCAAATCTGTTAGAATTTTTGAGAAAAAAGAAAATTCAGGTTTAGCCAATTCAGTAATTGACGGGGTAACCAAACTCATTAATGACTACGGGCAAGTCATTGTTTTTGAAGATGATTTAGTGAGTTCTCCTCATACCCTGACCTATTTTAATGATGCTTTAGAGCGATATCGTAACGAGGAAAAAATCATGCACATTGGTGCATATATGTATCCCTTGCCAACAAAAAATCTTCCTCAATCATTCTTTTTCAGGGCGGCAACCAGCTGGGGCTGGGCAACATGGGAACGCGCCTGGAAAAACTTTGAACCAAATATTGATACGCTGATCAGCCAGTTTGATCATAAAAAAAGGGCAGCATTCTCCATCGATAACACCATGAATTTCTGGAAGCAGATGCAAGAATTTAAGAAAGGCAAAAACAATAGCTGGGCCATTAGGTGGTATGCCTCGATTTTTTTAAAGGGTGGTCTGACTTTAAATCCATCGCAATCACTGGTAAATAACATCGGTCATGATGGCACCGGAGTACATTCAGGTATAAACGATATCTACAATGTAGTCATTAACCCTAAGCCAATCACTCAGTTTCCTTCGATAATTCAAGAAGATAAGACAGCTTATGAGGTAATTAAAACCTTCCTAGCAAATCGAAAAGGAAGTATCGTAAAACGCATTAAGCGATTTATGAATGAAAAATTCAATCAATATTTTTCGAAATAGCCACAGGTATTATTTGTATTTTAGTCTGATGATGAAGTTTGTATTTTTATCTTTTCTCCTTCTTTCTGCAACTGTTTACGCGCAGAACCCGCCGAAGCCCTATGGGGCCATACCCTCTGCAAGACAATTGGCCTGGCACGACATAGAGGTTTATGGATTGATTCATTTTACCCCAACCACTTTCGAAAACAAAGAATGGGGCTTTGGAGATGCCGACCCAAAGGAGTTTAATCCGAGCGATTTTAATGCCACACAGATCATCTCGGCAGCTAAAGCCGGAGGTTTAAAAGGAATTATTTTAGTGGCAAAACACCATGATGGTTTCGCACTTTGGCCAACAAAGACTACAGAATATAACATTACCAAAAGTCCATATAAGAACGGGAAAGCAGATCTGGTGCGTGAGGTTGAACAGGCTGTGCGAAAAAATGGATTGAAATTTGGCGTCTATTGTTCACCCTGGGATAGAAACAACTCGCTTTATGGAACGGATAAATACCTAGCCATTTACCAGGCGCAGCTTAAAGAGCTTTATGGGAATTATGGCCAGCTTTTTATGAGTTGGCATGATGGCGCAAATGGTGGCGATGGGTATTACGGTGGTGCAAGAGAGAAGAGATCAATTGACAATACCACTTATTATGATTGGAAAAATACCTGGGCAATTACCCGCAGCATGCAACCTACCGCAAATATATTCAGTGATATTGGTCTGGATATTCGTTGGGTAGGAAATGAAGATGGCCATGCTGCTGAGACGAGCTGGGCAACTTTCACTCCGATGGCTCCGGATGGAAAAAATGAAGCAGTTCCCGGGCAGGCGAACTATCCGCAAAGTCCTGGTGGCATCAGAGATGGTAAGTTTTGGATGCCAGCGGAATGTGATGTCCCACTTCGAAAGGGCTGGTTTTACCACCCGACAGAAAGGCCGAAAACACCGGCACAATTATTCGACCTATACTTAAAAAGTGTTGGCCGGGGCGCAGGGTTAGATCTAGGACTGGCACCGGATACCAGAGGCCAGTTACATGATGATGATGTGGCTGCGTTAAAAGGTTTTGGAGATTTGTTACGAAATACTTTTGCTCAAAATCTGGCGAAAAACGCATTGGTTAAAGCAAGCAATGTACGCGGACAAAAATTTAATACCTCATCTCTTTTAGATGGAGATAAGAAAAGTTATTGGGCAACAAGCGATGATGTGCACCAAGCCAGCCTGGAGCTGGATTTAAAATCAAACCAAACTTTTGATATCATTAGTCTTCAGGAATTTATTCCCTTGGGCCAGAGAATAGAAGCTTATAGCATTGAAGTTTTTGAGAATAATAGATGGAAGAAAATTTATGAGGGCACCAGCATTGGTGCAAAGCGATTAATTAAACTTGATGCAGCAGTAACCACAAAAAAAGTTAAAATTAACATTACCAAATCTCCGGTTTGTATCACGCTGAGTGAAATCGGATTGTATAAAAAAGCAGGATAGCCATTACTTATAGAGAATGGTAAACATTACCCCCAGTGCCTGAGAAGTTTGTTTGCTGTATTTATTGGTACTATCACCTTTTATATCTCTATACATCAGCATTACAGCTCGGTAAGAAGCTTTGCCGAGCTTTTCTTTTCCTATCCCGCTCCTTAGCGTCCTCTTCTTTCAGTGTCAACCTGTTCATTTCCCTGATGATGGTCAGGTTATTTTTCATTGGAATAATGCCATCCTCCTGAAGCGATTTTAGTTTAGCATCCTTTGGTAAGTTGACTTTTAAATTGGTAACTGCATTTAAGTATTCCAGATTATAATTAAATTTTGCCGATAATTTTCTGAATTCCTCGGTTTGATATTTAGGGCTAAAAGAAATGATTGCGACGGAGAAAACCAATACCAGCATCGCTGTTAGGGTATACCTGATCCAATCTTTCACAAAAAGAAGTTTTTTAGTTTTAAAGGTAAGCAGGTAGCTGATTACAAACCCGGCTATGAAGCCACCAATGTGCGCAGCATTGTCTATGCGCTTTCCAAAGGCACCATTAATCAAGATCAGGGCAGAAACAATGAGTGTGCTAATTAATAATGCCTGAGTGGCTTTCCGTTCGAAGGTTTTATTAATGATCAAGGCTAAAAATGCGCCATATAAGCCCATAATTGCTCCTGATGCCCCCATCATAACAGCCTCTTGATGAAAGCTTAAGCTGACTAATCCCCCACAGACTCCGGTTAATAAATAAACGAAGAGAAATTTTTGCCAGCCGAGTTTATTCTCGATCATCAGGCCAAGGTAGATTAAGGCATACATATTAAAAAACAGGTGAGAGGTTGACCCGTGAATGAACTGATAGGTGATTAATCTCCAATACTGGCCATTTAACACCGCACTCCTATGGTTCACCCCCAGGTTAAGGGTAAAATTCTTCGCCTGTTCCGCAAGTGTACTGCTATCTACATTACCATGATTAGCGTTTAGGATAAATCTGAAGTAAATAACTGAAAGGATGGTTATGGCAAGAAAATATAAGATATTAATAATCACCAGAATCGGCGTTACAGTATATCCTTTCTGTGGAAGAAAAAGATACAATACATTTTTGATCTTATTTTTAATTGCAAGCGGTGCCTTTTCAAAATAAGCATCATCTTGTGCTGCAATGGCAGAATGGAACTTGATCAAACGATCTGCCCAAACCTCTTTGAGGTGAAACTGCACATATTCAAACTCATGAAAGAATCTTTCAAGGTTTAACTCATTTTTGCCATAGTCAGTAAACAACATTTGGATACCAACGCATTCGCTTTTAACGACGGCAAAATTACCATGAATTCTTATGGAGATTTCTTCACTATAAGATTGCAAAGAAACTGGTGTATAGGCGATTAGTCCACTTTCAGAAAGATGACTCAGTTTCCAGCCAAGGTTTTCAACGGCTTGCTGCGCCACAATTAAATATTTATCTGCGGGGAAGTCTCCTAACGGAATAAATTTTTCAACTTTTGGTGAGTAACCCCAACTGACTGACATAAATAGAGCGAAATTATTTTTTCGCTACTAAGATAATATATGGCGAAAGCTTTTTGCTCTCAAAAGGAATAATTTTAGTAAATATTTTACCAGTTAACCAAACCGCTTTTTTGAATAATCGCACCGCTACCGGCTTTTGACTTTCATCTTCCAGCCATACGCTAAAGCGCCCGAAGTAGCCGGAACTTACTTCCCTCAAACCTGCTTTTTCACAAATTGATCTCAATAATGCAGGATCCATACTATTGATATTGTGTTTATCATAGTTTTCCTGATCAAAGTTTTTTTGAAACCAGCCGTTTACCGCTTTGAAATTAGGCAGGGTAATAAACAATGTACCGCCCGGTTTAACAAAGGAAATGTGACGGTTTATAATATCTGCGGTATCGTTAAAATGCTCAATTAAACCGCAACTTAATACCAGATCATATTGTTCTGCTGGCTGATAGCTAAATAAATCGGTCTCAATGATGTGAATGTCTTGCGCGTTTAAGCCATTTTTTTTCAATAACTCATTCACTACAGGTGGGTGAACAAAGTAATCAAGTAAAGTAACCTCGAGCTTGAGAAACTTTTTTAAAAACACGGCATAATAACCAGGGAAACCGCCCAATTCTATTGCTGTTTTCACCTTGCCCTCTTGCACAATCTCAGCCAATTGCTGATGAAATAAATAATTCTCAGGAAGTTGAACCGCAAGTCCTTTTTTACGTTCCCAATAATTTACCCAAAAAGCCCTGTCGGTTAATAAATTTGCCATGTTTTAAAATAGTTCCAGCATCAAAGAAACGGAAATTCAAGAGATAATTTATAAATTTTGTCATCATGAGCTTGTCGAAACCTTAAACTGTTCGACAAGCGATCATGCTGATCTTGGTATTATTTTAAATCTTTTAAAATCTCGGCAACTGCTCTTTCCAACTGTGGATCTTTATCAGTCAGACGGTCCTCGAAGGTGTTTTTCACAAATATATCTGGCTTCACCCCTTCGCTTTCCAGGTTTTTGCCATCCATGGTATAACAACCCCAGGATGGTAAACGGTAAGATGAACCATCAACCAAGCCCTTTGCCGAAGTAAAAATAATCCAGCGGTAGGTTTCTGTTCCAATAATTTTGCCCAGTTTCAATTGTTTAAACCCAGCCGCGGTCATTTCCGCATCACTCAGTGATTGCTCATTTACTAAAAGAACAATTGGTTTTGCCGCCGGACCAAAATTACTTTGTGGCGCAAGCTTTCCTCCACGGTATTTCCACTTTAGGTATGGACGTTGAGATAAGAATTTAAGTACTTCATCATGTACGTTGCCGCCTGTATTATACCGGAGATCTAAAATGATGGCATCTTTATTTTCTTCCTGTTCAACCATATCCAGCAGGAAAGTCTCTAATTCACCGCCAGTCATATTTTTCATGTACGAATAGGCAATCCGGTTATTCCCCCATTTATCTACGTTTTTTCTGTTATTGGCAATCCATTCATCATATAGGTTTGTCCTTAAAGTGCCGGCGCTTTCCGGATGTAGATTTACAAAAACCTGTTTGCCTTTTCTGTCAAAAGTTAAAGTCATTTCCTGATCCAATGAAGGTTTGCTGAAATAATAATCACGGTCGATTTTTTCATCCACCTTCACTCCATTAACTTCAGTTAAGATATCGCCTGGTAAAATATTTATGCCCGTACGCGCGGCATTACTTTTAGCAGCGATCCGTTGTACTTTTAACGGGCTTTCTTTTTCGAAAATAATGCCAGTTTCATTCGTGGTATAATTTAGGTTTTTACGTTCTTCTGCGCCAGCACTATTAAAGCCCATATGCGATGAATTCAGTTCACCTAGCATGTCATTAAGGAGAATCCGCAAATCACTTCGGTTATTTACATAGGGCAAATAAGCTGCGTAACGGGTTTTCATTTTATCCCAGTCTACACCATGAAATTTTTCATCATAAAAGTTTTCATCTAAGCCCACCCAGGTTTCATAAAACATCTGGTTAAACTCTGCATTTAAGTTTCGGGTAAATTTATAACCCTGGTCAATTTTATCCATTTTGTTAGATTCCAGGCTGTATTTATTAATCACCCCACGGGATAATACAAAAAATTTATCGCCAGCCTGGACGATAGCGTAATCACCGCCATCGGCTACCTTCTCTGTTTTTTTAGCCTCAAATGGCTCAATGGTGGTCCGGTATAGGCCAGGCGAACCACCCTCATGGTTCGAGGCATAAAATAGATAGGTTTTGTCACCCTTGGCAAAGGCATCCAATCCGAACTGTCCACCAAAGTTCGGGCTTACCAGTTCAATTCTATCTAAAATATCCTGTGTGTTAATAGAAATTATGCTTGCTGGTTTAGGCGTTGGCTTAGCGGTTACTTTTTTAGTGGTATCTGCTTTAGATTTCTTTGCTTTATTGTCAACAACTGCTGGTTTAACCTCTGTAGGCTGGGTTTCCTTAAATAAATCATCAAATTTATCAGAACGGAATGGCTCATCATAATTGTTCAGGGCCATGCGATAAACATGTGGATTTGCTGATCCTGTCGGATAAGATGGCTGTGTCCTGGAACTGGTAAAATAGATATATTTCCCATCAGGAGACCAAACAGGATTGGTTTCACTAACACCTGTATTGGTGAGGTTGATGGTTTTATTCCCTTTAATATGATGAACCAGAATATCCTGCTCAAAATTTCTGTACACGGTAAAAAGCACATATTCATCATTGGGTGAAAAACTGGGAGAAGAATTCTGTAATGCCCAAAACTCATCAGTGACGAGGGTTTTGCTTTCAAAAGTTTTCAGATCCAAAACTTTCAACTCATTTCGGCCACTCAAGTAAACGGCCATGGTTTTGGTTTTATTTAAGGTAATATCTCTATTGTTGGCCTTATCTTTTGTAAGCTGTTTAACTGTGCCTTTGCCATCTCCGGTAATGGTAAACCAGTTTTGATAACCATTTGCTGTTTGAGAAAATAAAATTGTTTTGTTATCGGCAAGCCATTTACATTCCATCGCCCGCTCGCCGCTATTGGTTATCTTCCGGATAAATTTTCCATCCGCATCACTAACGAAAACCTCACCTCTGGAAACAAAAGCCATCTTCTTACCGTCAGTTGAGGCATCAAATGCAGAGATATTCCCTTTAACATCATACTCCTGTTCTTTGCTCAATAACTGGTTTCTTGATGTGCTAAGGGCTACTTTTTCTGTCTTCTTAGAAGCAACGTCATAGGTGTATAGCTGATAATCCTTTTCAAATACTACCGTTGTTCCATTGGCCGATACAAATGGACGTTTAATAGATGAGTCGAACTGGGTTAAAGCCGTTTTCTTTCCACTGATAAAAGTGTATAAATTGTATTCATCATTGCCCTCATCAGATACAAAAAATACATTTCCTTTTTGATCGATTGTAGTCCAGAAATCTTTACCAATAAACTCTGTATAGCGTTTATAAACTTTCGTTTTTGGATTGTAAGACTGGATATCAGGGTTGTAAGCCCCTTTATAATGTTTCCTGTTTGGGAAGCGGTAACTCTCCCAGGTATCATTGAAAAATAGCGAACCATCCGGTGATTCGGCAATATGATGGGTAGTATTAAAATAGTTATCGAACAGGCGTGTTGGAGTGCCGCCAGCAATGTTTACCTGATAGCTTGAAAATGAATTATATCTTCCGGAGGTGAAGTAGATGGTTTTAGAATCCCAGCTCCAGTTATCCACCTCATCAGAAGCATCATTAAAGGTTAATTGCTTAATGTCCCCGCCAGTTAACGGCATTACATAAACATCATTATTCCCAAACTGATTGGATGAAAAAGCTAGCCATTTGCCATCAGGCGAAATTTTGGGGTTAATTTCTTCCCCCTGCATTCCTGTAATCCTGGAGGCTACACCGCCCCTGAGGGGAACTTTCCAGATGTCGCCATCATAACTAAATACTATTGTCTGCGCATCAGGCGTTAAGGATGGATACGAAGCAAAATAAGTTTGATTTTGAGCAAATGATTGGCAAGGTAACAAAAAAGCCATCGCAGCAAGCGATTTCAAAAAGGTTTTGATCATGATTTTTAGTCTGTTTTTAGAAAGATAAATCTGAATAGATTATTTTTTATTAATGGCTTTTTATATAATAAGATAGGAACGGAAATATCCGGATGAAATTACGCAACAGATTTATATTCGTAAACAATAAAATGTATTTTTGATTGATTTGAAAGTAATACACCTAAATACCTATGATGGAAACGGCGGTGCAGGAAGAGCCTGTTTACGCTTAAGCGATGCCTTAATGGCCAACGGAGTTGACTCAAAGGTTTTAGTATATTACAAATTTGGCCAAAACCCGAAAATTGATGCCTTCTCGAAATCGCCTATCCAAAAAGCAAAAGCTGTTTATAATATTCTGTCGGAAAGATATTATGCAAAATGGTTGAGTAAATCGGTAAAAACACCATTTAGCCTGCAGTGGTTTGGCCGCTCGATTAAGAACCACCCTGCAGTTAAAAATGCGGATGTTATTCATTTGCATTGGGTTAATCATGGTTTTCTAACCCCAAAATTTTTAGCAGAACTTGATGAACTGGAAAAACCAATTGTATGGACTTTCCATGATAGTAATGCATTTACCGGCGGTTGCCACGTTCGTTACGGATGTGAAAACTTCCACCAGCAATGTGGGAACTGTCCGATCCTAAAAATCAGCAATAAAGACGATTTCTCTCATAAAACCTGGCTTCGCAAACAAAAAGCGTATACCAAGCTTAATTTTCATATTGTCGCACCCAGCCAGTGGATGGCAAAATCGGTTAAGTTTAGTAGTCTGTTGGGCACCAGAAAAGCAACTGTAATTCCCAATACCATTGAAACAAAAATATTTAAGCCTTATGTAAAATCAGAAGCGAAAAAGATTTTAAAGATCGATCCGGAAAAATTTGTGCTGATGAGTGGTTTCATGCCATCTAAAAATGATAAGCACAAAGGCACGCCTTATTTAATTGAAGCTTTAGAAGTTTTATCCCGCCGTTCCGGGATAAAAAAAGAAAATATAGAACTGGTTATTTTTGGGAATAAGGATCATGCAGAAATGCCGGAATTTCCTTTTAAAACCACTTTTTTAGGAACAATTAATAATGATGAACATCTGGCGAAATGCTATGCAGCAGCTGATGCTTTCATTACGCCATCATTAGAAGATAATTTACCCAATACGGTAATGGAAAGTCTGGCCTGTGCTACGCCTGTAATTGCTTTTACTACCGGTGGAATTCCAGACATGGTAAAACACATGCAAAATGGTTACCTCGCCGAATATGAAAATGCTCAAGACTTAGCCAATGGTATTGAGTGGTTGTATCATCGCCCCAATAAAGAAGAGATTCAAAAAGCTGCACGACTGAGTATTTTAACACATTTTTCGGAAGAAGTAATTGCTGCTGAGCACATTCATTTGTACGAAACATTAATGGATTTACAGCCGAAGTAATCATAAGTTATGGAACTAGCTAATAACCATCTGGATACTATAAAAGCGTTAAAATCGGCAATTCTTCAGAGCCGCTACCGTGCAGCTGCTTTGGTTAATAAAGAACTTTTAACGCTTTACTTCGCTGTTGGTAAATTTATTTCGCGCAAAGTTGAAGAAGAAAAATGGGGCGCAAAGGTGATCGAAAATCTTTCCACGGATTTGCAACTTGAGCTTCCGGGATTGAGAGGGGTTTCGGCTACAAATATGAAAAGAATGAGGCTCTTTTTTGAATCTTGGGAGGAACATTCTCTAATTAGACCAACACTGTCGGACAAATTACAAGTTATTGATTTAGAAGAGATTAAATTTAGACCGACAGTGTCGGCCAAATTGGAAAAAACATTTTTTGGATCAAGTTTTTCGCATCGTTTAGAAATTATACAGGGCACTCAAAAAGCGGAAGAAAGAATTTTTTATATCCAGAAAACAGCATCAGAATTTTGGAGTTTAAGTACACTGAAAAATCATCTAAACAACCAGACCTTTAAAAAAAATGGCGCTTTACCTCATAACTTTTCCAAAACAATAACCAACAACGAAATTAGACAAAAAGCACTGCAGTCATTTAAGGATGAGTACTTATTGGATTTCATCAATATCGAAGATAATGATGAAAAAGATGAGCGGGTTTTAGAAAGTGAAATCGTTCAGAACATCAAGAAATTCTTAATGTCTTTAGGATCAGATTTTGCTTTTATTGGCAATCAGTATCGGTTAATCGTAGAAGACGAAGAGTACTTTTTAGATCTCTTATTTTTTAATAGGCGGCTGCAATGCCTTGTTGCTTTCGAATTGAAAACCGGTAAATTTAAGCCTGAATATATGGGCAAAATGAACTTTTATTTGTCAGCTTTGGATGAGTACATTAAACAACCACACGAACAGCCATCAATCGGAATTATTCTATGCAAGGAAAAGAAAAATAAAATAGTGGAATTTTCGTTCAGAGACTTTAACAAGGCAATGGGTGTTGCTTCCTATACAACAAGTACCATTTTACCCGCGGCATACAAAGGTGTTTTACCTGATGTGGAAACGTTAAAAAAATTAATGGATTAAGTATGCCCAAATTAACCATCATCACCATTGTGTACAATAACGTTCGGGATGTTGAGCGAACAATCAATTCTGTTTTAAATCAGACGTATCAAAACATCGAATATATTATAATTGATGGTCAGTCTACAGATGGAACCTTAGCAATTATTGAGAAATATAAAAGTAACATTTCTAAAATCATATCCGAAAGAGATAAGGGAATCTACGATGCGATGAACAAAGGACTAGCTATGGCAACCGGGGATTATGTTTTATTCATGAATTCTGGCGATGAGCTCTATGATGAACAAACGGTTGAAGACGTTTTTGATTCTGCGCCAGGTGCCGATATCTACTATGGTGAAACGGAAATGTACAACGATAACTGGGAGAGTTTAGGCCGCAGACGCCACGAAGCACCGGAAGTTTTCAACTGGAAAAGTTTTCAATTTGGCATGAATATCAGTCACCAGGCCATTTACATTAAACGGAGTATTGTTGAACCTTACGACCTAAAATATAAATACAGTGCAGATATTGACTGGATCATAAAAGCCACTAAAAAAGCATCTAATATCATTAATGTTCGCCGTTATGTAGCTAAGTATTTAGTGGGCGGCATGAGTAAGAAAAAACATCGCGAAAGCCTGAAAGAACGTTTTGAGATCTTTACAAAATACTACGGATTGATTCCCAATATTCTTAACCATGTTTTGATTGCCGGCAATCTGGCTTTCTATTTTATAAAACATCGACGGACAAATGATTAGTGATGAATGAAGATCTCAAGGAACTGATTACTTACTATTAAAAAGAGAAGCACAAAATTGAATCTCTTTTACTCGAATGCCTGTAGTATGTTGATTACCTTGGTTCACACAAATTGCAAAAATGCATGTTATCTTCAAAAATTTCGATAAAGAAGCTATACTCGAAATTTTGAAAAAATATTTTCGAAAACAAAATTTCACTCTTTTTTGTCTTCAATACATCACTTATTTAAAACAGAAAAGATTATGGGACAATTAAGTAACCGCACTATTGCTGTACTTTCAGAAAGCGGATTTGAAGAAGTTGAATTAACCGAACCAGTAAAAAGGTTAAAAGAAGAGGGCGCAACCGTTCACATCATCTCCTCAAAAAGTGGGAAAATCAAAGCCTGGGATAAAGACCACTGGTCTATCGAAGTTGATGTAGATAAAACGATTTCAGAGGCAAATGCCGAAGATTATAATGGATTACTTTTGCCAGGCGGGGTAATTAACCCGGATCATCTACGTGTAAATGACGATGCCATTGCCTTTGTAAAATCTTTCTTTGCAGATGGAAAACCAGTTGCTGCCATTTGCCACGGCCCGCAGACCTTAATTAATGCAGAGGTGGTGGAAGGCCGGAAATTAACTTCTGTAAAAAACATTTCTAAAGATTTAATTAATGCAGGCGCATTATGGAGCGATGAAGAAGTGGTAGTAGATCAAGGTTTGGTAACCAGCAGAACACCAGCAGATTTGCCTGCTTTTAATGATAAAATTGTCGAAGAATTTGCCGAAGGAGTACACGAGGGGCAGCATGCCTAAGCGTTTTTAAACGCTCTTTCTAGATTCTCAAAAAGCGGTTGGTATTTTACCAGCCGTTTTTAGTTTATAACTTCACCTGCCTGATGATATTTTTAATGTTTAACTCAATAATATCTGTCATGTTCTTACATTTCAAATAATTGGTATCCTTAAAATAATCGCTCATCCCCTGTTTCAAAACGGCAATATTTTCGGGCGTGGTTAATTCTTCTTTATTGGATACATCGCGGAGATCCGTTAAACGGTGGCGCTCACTCCTTACCCGGTGTACGATAGAAGACCGTTCTTCCTGTTGATATTGTAATACTGTTTTTTCCGTAAGTTGCTCCATGCTCATCTTCACATAAGGCAGGTTTTCTTTGAAAAACTGAGGTAGATAGACTTTCAGATTCCCTTCATAAAACTGCTGATCGAAATCTATCGCACGAATCCTAAATTGAATATCATCAAAATCGGGTGTAATCTGGACTACAAAGTTATAGGCCCTCATATCACCCAGAAGCATAATTAGGCAACGCTCATTAAATTTAACAAACTCTTTGGCAATCCGTGTAGGGTTAAATTCTGGTGTATATAACTGTCCTTTAGTGAATACGTCGCCAGGGATACCCGCAACATGTTCTTCTACCAGGGTATTTCCATCAACCAGGTAATTGACCTGATTAGGGGAAAGAATTTCTTCCATTTCTAAGCCATAAATACGTGATGCATCTGCTTTTTTAATGTAGAAATAATCGTAAACATCGTTTAACCGGTTAACGATTCTAATCCGGAAAGGATGGGTATTTCCAAAAGTGCAGTATTCGATTTTATCAATGTACTTATGCTCTACAATACGGAGGTTTCCGGAAGCTTTCAAGTTTGCGTAGATTTCTTTCAAACCACTATGCAAGGTTTCAATCAAGTCCTGCGCATAAATTGGTCCCTCCCAAAGTGAATCTTTACCGAACTTATCCATCAGCGGGAAGGCTTCGTTAAACTGCATCAAATCATTATAACTGATTGGCAATTTTGCCTCACGCTGGTAAGTACGCAAATACTTCTGTAAAGCTGGCGTAACCGGAAAAATTGGTTTCTTTTTAAGAATTTTTACGTCTTCGTTTTCCATTCAGAAGCAATGTAGCATTTTAAAGTTTTACCGCAAAGAATTTAAGCCAAACGCAAAGGACACAAAGCCAGTTATCAGAACTTAACTCGTTTCGCGAAAACTTGGTGTTATCTGCTGTTAAATCACCAGTCGAGATCGCTAAATGGCAAGCCCGCCAAATATCTGCTGATTTTTCGATAAGGATAATCGCCGGCGCCATGTTCGGCGAACTGCACAATAATGGTATTTGTTTTGGGGTCTATATACAATCGCTGTCCCCGCATTCCCTCTGCTGCGAAATCACCTTTTTCACCTGTTTGTGGTATCCACCATAAATAATGATGGGCAGATTTCTGCCATCCTTTTGCAGATGCAGGTAGCTCACTTCCCAGGTTAACAGACTGTTCTACCCAAGCTTCCGGCACTACCTGATCTTGATTGTATTTTCCCTTATGAAGGTATAAACGGCCTATCTTGGCCCAGTCTATAGCCGTTACCTGGAATCTGCTCGCCGTATTGGCTAAACCATTTTTATGATCTAAGCCCCAGCTAGCGGCATGTGCTGTTCCAATTTTCTTCCATAATTTTTCTTCAAAATAGTTTCTCAAGCTTTTCCCGGTCGCACGTTCGATTACCCAGCCTAGTAAAATGGGGTCGATACTTTTGTATTTCCAAACTGTTCCTGGTTCATTCGCCAGCTTCACTTTCAGCAGCTCTGCCTTCATGTCGTGGGTGTAATAGTACTTTGCTTCATCAGATAAAAAAGCCTTAATAATGCCACCCAGGGCATCTTGAAATTTCAGGCCAGATTTCATCTCTAAGAGATGTTTTAAGGTAATCTGTTTAAAAGCAGGGTTCGCTTTCAATTCAGGGATATAGTCCGTTACCTTTTGATCTAAAGTTTCGATAGCTCTATCTTTCAAAGCCTGACCTAAGAGAATAGACACCATACTCTTGGCGCCGGAAAACACGGTGGTTAAGGTGCTATCTGTGTATCCCTCACTATATTTTTCGTAGATGATGCTGTCATTTCTAATCACAAGAAAAACATTAAGCTTACCGGTTTTAAAGTATTCTGAAAACGTAATGGATTGATGATTGCCATTGAAAACATGAAGGGTGTCCAGGTCATTTCGCTTGGCTTCTGTCCGAATAAAATGGAAAGCCACATCACTTCTATGAACTGTGTCCTGAGGAAAAGCCAGATAGGTTTTCGCATCAGGTGTACGATACCAAAGTACGCGGAGTAAATATGGCCGAAAGATAGCCAGGCCGACAAAAATTAAAATAAGTAAAAGAAAGAAGTAACTAACTGCGCTTTTAGCGATTTTCATTGGTATGAGTTATCCCAACAAAGATAAAAGATTAGGCTTGCTGGCGATATTCAAATTTAGATAATGTTGCCGGTTTTGTACTTGGTTTGTACTTCCATCGCCTATGGCTCCACAACCAATATTCAGGTTTTTCTTTAATAATTTCTTCCAGCAAACGGGTGTGCATTTCTGTAATTTCAAATGCCGCGGTTTCTGCCGGGTTTAAACAGAGTGGAATACAATCTACTTCGTAATAGCCCCTTTTAATCACGTTTACTTTAAAGTAAAAAATAGGTTGATTGGTTTTTAGGGCTATCTTTTCTATGCCAAGCTGAATGGATGCCTGTTGATGCAAAAAGTTGGTCCAGTAGTGAGATTCATCTTTCGCCGGCGCCTGATCGTTCCCAAAACTAAAAATACTGGGTTTACCCTTACTTGCCGCTAAAGCCCGCATGGTTTGGCGCATCGCCACTAACTTGTTCCCAAACCGGCTCCGGATTCTTTTGAACCAGTTGTCGAAAACCATATTACTTAATGGTTTATATATTGGATAATGATCAGCCCGGAAATTTAAGCCAATACCCATTGTACCCCATTCCCAGTTTCCATAATGTGCCGAACAAACGAGCACACTTTCTCCCCGGTCCAGGTATTCCTGCAGCTGACTTTTATTATGAAAAATGAAACGCTTTTTTATCTGCTCGGAGGAAATGGTATTCATCTTCAATATCTCAAAGATGAGTGAAGAAAGATACCTGAAAAATTTTTTCTCAATTTGAATAATTTCAGTCAATGATTTTTCTGGCAAGGCAAGTAACAGGTTTTCGCGAACCACGTTTTTACGGTAAGCAAATACCCGGTAAAGTAAAACGTAAGTGGCATCTGCCAGCAGGTATAAAACAGGTAATGGCAACAAAGACAATACGCCTAAAAGAAATATTCCCAAATGGGAAATGCTCTTTTTAATCATATCAGATTAATTTATTTTAAAAAAAAGGTAGAACAATAGAAAAATCTAAAAAGTTTAGCTTTCAAATTGCTACGGAATTTATTAGAAAAGCATCAGTTTATAGCGCAGAATCGCCGTTGATAGTTCGCGTTAAATGGGATGTTTTTTTGCAAATTTATAATGATGTCAAAAACCCACTGCCATGAAAATGTTAGATTTCAGGGGGCAGATATGGTTTGAAATTTGCATGACAGAAAACAGGTGCTTTGATTAATCATGTATATGAAGAACAGAATTCATACAATGCTTCTTTTTAAAATTTCATCAGGCTATTCTGCATAATAGCTATATATTCTTTTTGAAAAAAAGAACAATCACAGATATTTCAATCAATAACACACTTATTTTTATACATTTGCACCATCATTGGGGGTGCCTTGTTTATATAAACACAAAAACAGGCTGAGATCATACCCATTTTGAGGTGAAATGTAGTAGGTAAAAAAGGTAGAGGGTAATCCCATCCACCTCAATATCCTCCAGCCATCAACCTTGAATGCACCTGATCCGGGTAATGCCGGCGTAGGGATTGGAGTTATGTAAGTTTAACTTAAATCGGGAGAACCCCTATTTCCGATAGGTTTAACTAAAAAATAAGAATATTGAAGACTTTACTTTTTGCAGCACTTGTTGCTTTCCTGCCTTGCTTTGCACTGGCACAAAATTCTATTACCGGACAGGTAACCGATAATAGTCGAAACGCTTTACCCGGCGCAACCATCAAAATTAAAAATCAGCGAACTGCTGTCCTTACTGATGTTAATGGCAATTATTCTTTAAGTAATTTATCAAGCGGAAATTACACCATTCTGGTGAGTTATGTAGGTTATAAAACGCAGGAGAAATTGGTTTCGCTTGCTGGGAACACCATCTCAAATTTCACTTTGGTTCAACAAAATTTCCTTGCAGACGAAGTCATTGTCCGGGCCACCCGGGCGAATGAAAAATCAGCTACGACTTATAAGAATGTAACCAAATCTGAAATTGAAGAGAACAACTTCGGACAGGATTTACCCTTCATTCTCCAGAACACACCTGGAGTAGTCGTAAATTCTGATGCAGGTGCAGGAGTAGGCTATACAGGGATTCGCATCCGGGGGAGCGATAACAGTAGAATTAACGTAACGGTAAACGGTATTCCGATAAACGACAGTGAAAGTCAGGGAACTTTTTATGTAAACATGCCGGACTTTGCCTCATCGGTAGATAACATTCAGATTCAGCGTGGTGTAGGTACATCGACCAATGGGGCGGGTGCTTTCGGTGCCAGCTTAAATATTCAGACGACAGCAAGTGAAATGGAGCCATATGCAGAGGTGAACAATACCTATGGAAGTTTCGATACCTGGAAGAACACGGTAAAAGTAGGTACTGGCTTAATTAATAATCGCTTTAGTTTTGATGGCCGGCTTTCGAGAATCAGTTCTGATGGCTATGTAGATAGAGGCGCTTCTTTATTGAAATCTTATTTCCTTTCTGGTGCTTACCATGGCAATAAAGATTTGTTACGTGTTAACGTTTTTGCAGGAACCGAAAAAACCTATCAATCGTGGAATGGAATTCCAGAATCTCGATTAAACAATGATGTTGCCGGTATGCAGGCTTATATAGACAGAAATGGTTTAAGCGCTGATGATGCCGCAAACTTGTTAAATTCTGGTCGCCGGTACAACAGCTTTACTTACAATAATCAAACGGACAATTACTGGCAGAATCATTATCAAATGTTGTATGCGAGGCAGTTTTCTGATAAGTTTTCCTTCAATGGTGCTTTGCACTATACCAAAGGCGAAGGCTATTATGAGGAATTCAGGGTAGGTAATAAACTGAGTGATTATGGCTTAAATCCGGTTAGCATTGGCGGGACAACCATCACCAATACAGATCTGATCCGCAGACGCTGGTTGGATAATGATTTCTATGGCGTTACTTACGCTTTCAATTATGTGCCAGAGAAAAACTTAAATTTCACTTTAGGTGGGGCGTACAATGAATACAAAGGTGCCCACTTCGGACAAATTATTTGGGCCGAATATGCCTCAAACGGGAGTGCCGACAGGCACTATTACGATAACGATGGATTCAAGACCGACTTTAACATTTACGGCAAGGTAAATTATAGTCCTATGGAAAGCTTGAGTTTATTTGCCGATTTACAATACCGTAGGGTTTACTATGATATTGCCGGAACAGAAAATAAATTGAATACCCTGGCCATTAATGATCAGCTGAATTTCTTCAATCCAAAATTAGGCGCTACTTATTTCATCAACCAAGAGAGCAATGTATATGCATCATTTAGCGTGGCCAATAAAGAGCCAAACCGCGATGATTATGTTGATGCTGCTGCAGGTATTTTTCCAAAATCCGAACGCTTAAATGATGTGGAATTGGGTTATCGTTTCAAAAACAGTCGCTTTAACCTTGGCGCCAATGCCTATGGAATGTTTTATAAAAACCAATTGGTCGTTACCGGAAAAATTAATGATGTAGGTGGGAATTTTCGCCAGAACGTGGATGACAGTTATCGTTTAGGTATTGAGGTAGATGGTTCATACACGATTAATAAATCTTTCGCACTAAATGCCAATGCAGCCTTTAGCAGAAACAAGATCAAGAATTTCACTGAATATTATGATGATTATGACAATGGCGGTCAGGTCGTTAATAATTATTCATTAACCAACATTTCTTTCTCGCCGGCAGCGGTGTTATTTGGTGAACTGGTCTATAAACCAGTTGCAGGTTTCGCCATTGCTTTGCAAAGCAAATACGTAAGCAAACAGTATTTAGATAATACGCAAAACACTGACAGAACGATTAACGGATATTGGGTAAGCAACGCGCGATTAGGCTATAACTTCAAATTTGCCGGCGTAAAAAACATTAACCTGGGCTTATTGGTCAATAACCTGTTTGATAAAAAATATGAAAGTAATGGCTACACCTATGGATACCTTTCCGGCGGAAGCAGGATCACAGAAAATTTTTATTATCCACAAGCTGGTACCAACTTCTTACTTAATTTGAATGTGAAGTTTTAATTACCGGGCAAAGTTAATCTATCCTTATTGCAACTATAAAGCAATCTTGGCAGTTATGATTTGTCGAGATTGCCTTGTAGCAGGCAGTGAGGATTTTATATTTTTAACTGACTCTAATTGGAGACTTCCTTGTCTATAACCCTACAATCTGCATATTTTCTTATCTTGTCAACGAAATAATTAAAGGCCAATTCAGCTAACACCTACCTTTTTCCTCATGAAATACATCGAAAAACTCCATTATATTACGCACGATCTTCCACATTTAACACATGTTGAGCAGGTTCAGCTAGCCTGTGAGGCTGGCGCAAAGTGGATTCAATACCGTTGTTTAAGTAAAACCGATGAAGCGCTTTTAGCTGAAATTAATATTATTGCCCAAATTTGCGATGACTGGGGTACCACATTGATCGTAACTGACCATATCCATTTAAACGGCAAGGCAGATATTCAGGGATTTCATATCGAAGACATGGGGGCAGATTTTGTGGCGTTACGTAAACTGGTTGGAAATGACATTACTTTGGGAGGTTCAGCACATACGATTGAAAACCTAATGCGGCTTGCAAACCAAGGAGCTGATTATGCAGGTTTTGGACCTTTTGCCCAAACGCATACCAAGCCTAATGACTTTTCGCGCTTAGGTATTGAAAGTTATTCATTGGAAATAAAAAAACTTAAAGATCTATCAGTTGAAATTCCTGTTTTGGCAGTTGGAGGCGTTAAACTTTCTGATGTTGAAGCCTTGATGCAAGCCGGCGTTTATGGAATTGCCGTATCAGGTGCAATTTATTCTGCAGCGGATTTTATAGATGCCTATCAAGAGTTTTACGATGCGGTGAAGGGCTAATCTTGATACTGCCTACTCGCTACTTTTTTTTATCTTCGCATTATGTCATCACACCACATTGTAAAAGAACAACAAGAGCCTGCATTATATATTGATGAGCTAGGCAACTTTAACGAAGAACTTTTGGGACAGCTTTTAGAGTGGAGCCCAACGCTGTTAGTGAATGGGGAAAACTACGATAAGATCTTTTCTCTGGGCTTAAAAGTGGATGTGCTGGTGAATGCAGTTACAGAAGATGTTCAGGAAGACACCAAGATTATCCAGGGGCCGGTTGATGCGTTGATGGTAGCGATTAATTATCTATACGAAGAAAAATATCCTGCAGTAAATGTGATTGCCAAAAAATTCGATTTAGAAAAATTCGCTGGCTTTGAGGATCAGATTAACCTTGTCGTATTTACAGAAAAATCAAAACACTATCCTATAAAATCTGGGTTTTCAGTCTGGAAGCCTGCCGGAAGCGAGTTTTTAATTCATGGAAACCGATATCTGGAGGTAACTAATTTAATGCAAACGGAAGAAGAGATTTTTGTGGTTGTTAATGACGGTTTTGTCGAATTCACCTTTTCCGGACAACCGATATTTATTAGTGAACCAATATGATCACCTTAAGAAAAGCGAAAGAGCAGGATATTGAAGTAATTCGTGATATTGCCGCTACAACCTGGCCATCAACCTACTTAGATCTTATCGGTCAGCAGCAAATCGATTACATGCTGGAGAAAATGTACAGCAAAGGGGAACTGTTACATCAATTTTTAGGCGGTCATATTTTCTTAATCGCCGAGGATAATGAGAACCAATATGGTTTCGCAGGCTATTCCATCATCGATCTCGAAGCAAAGGTTTACAAACTTCACAAGCTTTATGTGCTTCCATCGGCCCATGGTAAAGGCATAGGCAAGCTACTGATTAATGAAGTATTTAATCAGGTTAAAGATGCTGGAGCATCAGCTTTACAACTTAATGTAAACAAGCATAATCAGGCGAAAGATTTTTACCTGAAAGGTGGTTTTGAAATTAAGGAATCCGTAAAAATCGACATCGGAGAAGGCTTCTTCATGGACGATTACGTGATGGAATATAAATTTTAATTTCCCTCAATTTGAAAGCCTCTACACATCCGTTAGTCTGGTGCGTAGAGGCTTTCTTTATTATTCGGTAAACAACAAGTTTACTGCTGTAATTTTGGGATTCTAGTTGGTGTATCTTTTCCATTTACAATCGAGGTTGCACTCTTGGCAATCGCTTTGATGGTCGATAAAATGTTTTCTACATCTAAAGTTTGATATTCATCTTTTACGGTATGATAAAATTTATCAACGTCAATCTGATCGGTACTAATGGTGTGTGCCGGCACGCCTAAAGCCGCCAAGGTTGCATTATCACTTCTGTAAAATAAATTCTGTTCTGTGTATGGATCCGGATGGAAAGTAAATTCTGTACCTGCAAGATTCTTTTGTAAAATCTGCCCAAAATCCGATTTATCATAACCTGTGATGAAGGCTGTGTTCTTACCAAACTTCGAATCTTTACCAATCATCTCGATATTAAACATGGCCACTACTTCGTCAGGGTTTAACTTGCTAGAGAAATACTTCGCCCCGAAACCTCCGATTTCCTCAGCGGTAAAGGCTACAAAAATCAAAGTACGTTCATTGTTTTTTTGCGCTTTATAATACTTGGCCAAAGCAATCATTGCTGTTGTTCCTGAAGCATCATCATCAGCTCCATTTGCAATACTATCTCCATCTACTGTTTTAAGTACACCCAGATGATCATAGTGACCGGAAAAAACGACCAGTTCTTTAGCTTTTGATTTTCCCGGAATCATTCCTGCCACATTAAACAGCGGCATTTTTGAAATCTTGTTTTTCAGAGATACATTGAAATCGGTAGCCTCATTAGTTCCCAATACAAAAACCTGTACATTTGAGGTGCCACTCATATCTTTTTCATCGATAGTCACCGGCTTATCAAAGTAGCTTTTGTATCGTTTAAAGTTCTCTGAAAACTTCGCATCTACTAAAACTACCTGATTCTTTCCTGCCGACATCATTGCCCGGAACTGGTTCACAAATGGCTTTTCAGGGTCAAGTTTAACAACGGTGGTATTAGATTTATCCAAAGTGATATTCTCCGCGTTTATTCCAGAGATAATTAAGTTCTCTGCTGCAATTTCTTTTCCATCAATTTTAATGGTTTTGCTTGCGTTGGCTACCTGAAATTTATAAAAAGTTTGACGATAACCTTTCTGACCTGCTAAAGGCTGTAAACCAATCTTTTTGAATTCCGATTCAATAAAGGTTGCTGCTTTATCAATGCCAGGGGTAAAGGTTGCACGGCCCTGCATTTCATCACTGCTTAGGGTTTTAATCAGAAGGTCGGTATATTCCCGGGTAATGATCTTGTCGATACTTTGCGCACTAAGCTGCAAACTTGCCATTCCGGCCAGGGTTAAAAGAAAGATTTTCTTCATGGATTTCTTATTTTTGTATTTGTTTAGATTTCACCTGCGAGTTTAGCCAGTTATCTCTGAAAGTTTGCATGGCCGGCGTTAATGATCCACCAACTTTTTCTATGGCTACAATTTCCAGCGCCGGGCTTTCTGCAAGCGTTAATGTGGTTTTTTTCTGTTCGCCGCGATAAAGATAAGTAATGGAAATGGCATCGCCGGGTTTATGTACTTCGGTAACCGCGTCGACGTCTGCAACGGTATTGATATCTTTCCCATCCATAGTTAAAAGGATATTATCAACATCTAAACCAGCAGCATATGCAGGCGACCCGATGAGCGTTTGAGGCAAAACTACTTTGCCATTAACGATAGTTAACCTACCCAAGCCTGTATATGCCTTCCCGGGGTTAGCTTTTTGAACTACAAAGCCTGCATTTAACAGCAATTTTGCATAATCATTTTTCTCTGTTCCGTAAATGTATCTTTTGAAAAAATCTTTGGCAAAAATTGGGTTCTTGGTCAGTTCTGCTAAGGTTTTTTCTAAATCCGGAACCGAATAAGCGATTTCTGGTTTACCGTACGCCTTCCAGAGCGCACGCATGTAATCATCCAGCGTAAGCTTAAATTCTGAACGTAAATGAAGATCCAGCGCCAAAGCTGTTGCTGCGCCATAGGTATAATAAGAAAGGAAAATATTAGCTTTATTCGTTTGATCAATGGCCACACCCGCATCGGCAAATACCGCATAGCGACTGGCCTGAACAGGTGAAAACTGTTTTGCCCCCGGTGTATTCAAAACCGAATTTACCATTCCACTGAAAGCCTGAAGCGCATGATCTACCGTTTTTAATCCAGACCTGGTCAACAATAGCCCGCCATAATATTGCGTAAACCCTTCAGCCAACCAAAGTTCATCACTCACATTAGCATGTTCAAAGTTGAAGGGTTCTAAGGTTTTCGGGCGAAGTCGTTCTACATTCCAGCTGTGGAAATATTCATGTGAGAAGGTGCCCAGTAAATTAGATTCATAACCTTCAATCTTAGGCGTGCGCTGTACAATTGAAGTAGAATTCCGATGCTCCATGCCATCTCCGGCATTATCCTGGTAAACATCATCTAGAAAGTAATAATTACCGTAATCGTAGGTTGGGAATTCTCCCCAGACGGCAAAATGCTCATCTACCATTTTCTTCAGCATTTCAGCATAACCATCGATAGTGGCTTGGGTATCATTGGAGTGCGTAACCAGGTGAATAGTCTGTACCTTTCCATCGTTATTTTTCACCTCCCATTTGGCCGTTTTATAGTTTGTAATTTCTACGGGGCTATCCATAAAATACTGGAGATTGGCTGCATAAAAGATGTTTTTACCCATCGGTTTTAGCTGGGTAGCCACTTTCCAGTTTTGTTTATCTGCATATTTAAACTCAACTAAGCGCGAACGTGCATCTAAGCCTACAGGGAAAGCGAAAGTTGCCGGGATATTCATGTGGGCATGCGTCTCATCGAAGCCTGCATAGGTGCCATCAATCCAGTTTCCAAATACCGTATAGGTTACTCTAATACTGTTGCCGTGGTTAGAGATTTCATATTCATCGCCAGCAGGCTGGTTTACCTCTAAAGACTTCCCATCCTTGTCGAAAGCTTTAAAGTTGTAAATATTTTTGCCAAACTCATGGGTAGCATATCGCCCAGGAGAGGACCGGCTCATTCTTACCTTAAGCGAGCCTGCTGGTACATTGGGAATAGATAGACTAATCTCTGCCTCATGATGGATGAGATTAGGAAAAGATACTGTATAACTGATCTCATTTTGAGCAAAAGCGCAAAGCGAAAGCACACTGAATAAAGCAGTGCCAAAAAATTTCTTCATAAAAGGATTTTATGGCGTTAAAATAGGCAAAAAGCGCGGGATTATTAGCCCTTATGATTAAAACGGATATGATTAGGTGGATATATTAATCCCGATCCCAATCATGTTTTTCCAAATCCCGGTACGCTTTTCCTTTAATAATTTCTTTCCGTTTAGATGATTCTGAATCCACCCGGGTTTCATGAATGTTATCTGCTACCTCCAAATGGAAATCTTTATCTTTTTTAGATTCATATATAGAAACCTCCTCACCATCTGCGGTAGCATAATCATAAGGGCCTCTCGCACTCATCAGCTTGACAAATACAGGTAAACATTCAAAAAATATAAACAATAGACCAATAAATGTTACAGCCGTTGCGGTATTGCTGTCGCTGGTTCCGTCTACATTAAACTTTAATTGACCTAGCGCCCAGTTTCGATCGGCAAATCCAGCAAGATTTGCTAGACTATCGAGTTGTTTTTTAGTATAAAGCTTTTCGGTAAATAGGCCATCAAATTCCTTTCGTTTATCTACAAAAGATTCTGATTTATTGATGGTAGCTTTGAGTGAATCCAATTCCAGCTCGCGTTGTTTAATCTCTGCTTCTTTCCGTTTGGCATAAGGTCCGTACCCCATCACGCCGGAAGTTTCAGCTGTTTTATTGCCGAAAATCTCGAAGTTAAGCTTCTGCCGGTCTGCCTTGATACCCTTCTCCAGAGAATCGCGCGTGGCCTTCTCCTGGTTTAACCTGCTAAATTCGACCTGGTATTTATTTTCAAAAGCCTTATTTAAAGTGTCGATTTTGGATCGTTGCCCATTCAGGTAGCTTACCTTTAAACGCTCCTTAATTTCTTTATCAAAGATTTTCAATTCAATTGGCCTGGAGATCACCATCCCGATCATAATTGCCAACAAGATCCGCGGGGTTGCTTGCAAAAGCTGCTTATTGGTACTGGCACTTTTATTAATACTCGAAACAATGTAACGATCCATGTTAAATATTGCAGCTCCCCATAAAAAGCCAAAAATAAGGGCAAAAATTACCGCCAGATCATCCCCTTTAAAAACGAAATACATCGCATAACCCCCAGAGAGCGCAGCAAATAAACCGGTAAAAAAGATGGTGGCGCCAATGCCTGTATATTTATTCTGTTCTGTTGGATACTTTTCCAGTGTAGGGATGTGCGCGCCAGAACAAAACCAGAAGAAACGGTTCAATTTGTCCATTGTAACAATTTATAGTTAAACGCCTAAGGGTGTAAGTTGTTACAGTTAAAAGCGAGATTATATGGCATTTTTTTGATGTTAACCGTAAAATGGAATTCCCTATATTTGCATAAACACAAAAATCAACATGAAAGAAATATCGGTACAAGAACTAAAAGCGAAAATCGACAATAAAGAAGATTTTCAATTAATCGATGTTCGTGAGACATTCGAATACGAAGTTTCCAACCTAGATGGGGAGAATATTCCATTGGGCGGGATTTTAATTGAAGCTGATAAGGTTTCAAAAGATAAACCAGTGATTATTCAATGTCGTAGTGGAAAAAGAAGTGCAGCTGCAGTAATGCAACTGGAGGCTCAGTACGGTTATGAAAATCTATATAACTTAAAAGGTGGAATCTTAGCCTGGCAGGAAGCGTTTGATCCAAGTATGCCGGTATATTAATGGCCGAATGAATGAATTTTGAATGAGTGCATGTGATTACATGCTGCTTATTCGAAATTCAGTCAAATTCAATCCTTCAATCACTTTTTTATTCAATCCTTTTCATTGTGGGCAAAAAATTCGCATTAAATATCTTTTACAACCTGGCTATTATTCTTTCCATTTTCGGACTGGTTTGGTGTTATAATAATGCCAAATATCTTCCTGCAGGATTTCTTGTTGGCGTAATTTGCTGTTTATTTTATTTTAAATATCATTTAACAAAAGACATTAGAAAATCTTTTAAAGAAAAAGATCCGAAGTAATGCCTTCCAGGCCTAAACCAGGTAAATTCTTAAGCATATATTTTCCATTTTCAAAGGGCGGATCGGTAAAGGGATTATTCAGTGTTAACCAGGGGCCGTCCAAATCTGCCCAGTTACAAAGCGGTGCCAGCGCGGCAGCGGCTAAGGTTGCACAACTTGTTTCACTCATACAGCCAATCAATACTTTCATTCCGAAAGAACGGGCCTTCAGGATCATTTGATGACCTTCATTCATGCCGCAGCTTTTCATCAGCTTCACATTGATCCCGTGATATGCCCCTTTTAAACGGTCCATATCTGATAGACGTTGCACCGCCTCATCTGCCAGTAATGGAATGGGGCTCCTTTCAGTTAACCAGGCATTCCCATCGATATCGTTTTTATCCATTGGTTGCTCAATTAATACTACGCCTTGCTGGTGCAGCCAATAAATTAAGTCGATGGCTCTAATGCGGTCTGTCCAGCCCTGATTTGCATCAACATAAAGTGGAACGTCAGTCATGCTGCGAATGGTTTCGATTATTTCCCGATCATTTTCCCGACCGAGCTTTACTTTAATTACCTTAAATTTAGCTGCATCTTTAAGTTTCTCCCGAATCACTTCCACCGTATCAATGCCGATGGTATAGGAAGTGACCGGCATCTTGGAAAGATCTGCTCCATAAATCTCATAACAAGGCTTGTTTAGAATTTTCCCGTTAATATCGTTCAGGGCAATATCGATGGCTGCTTTAATTGCAGGCTGACCGGGAGCAATAGTATCAAGATAAGCAATAATCTCTTCAAAATTGAAAGGGTGATTAAACCTACTTAAGTCTACCTGTTTTAAAAATGCTTGAGCAGTTTCATAACTCTCACCCATGTATGGCACCATTGAAGCCTCTCCATAGCCAGTGATATCCTCATACTGAATTTTAAGCAGCATCAATGGGGTGCTGGTACGTGTAAATTTTGAGATGGAAAAAGGGTGCTTTAAATCTAATTCGAATGGCTTGCAACTAATCTTCATGATTGATCGTCTATTTGTTTAAATACGGGATTATCACCTGACAAATCTCGCCGCCGGATGAACAAAACTTTTAGCTATATTCAACCGATTACTACTAAATGCGCTGGTTATGAAAAACACTTCAAGATTACGGTATTTTATTTATTTATCCTTCATGATTTTAGCAGGATGTACCACCGGAAAGAATGCCTTGCAGAAAGGCGACTATGATACTTCAGTTGCCAAAGCGGTTGGAAGATTGCAGAACTCGCCAAAAAACAGTGAAGCGAAGCAAGTCTTAAAAACCGCATACCAGCTCGCCTTGCAGGATCACTTGAGGAAAATAGATGAAGCGAAATTATCCAACGATTTATTTAGATGGGAAGCCATCATGTATGATTATCAAAAAATAAATCAATTGGCAGATGATATCAACACCTGTCCGGCATGCCTGGTGGTCGTGCCCACTCCGGTGAAATATATTAAAGAATTAGCCGATAGCCGTTACAATGCCGCTGTGGCGCGGTACAATTCGGGAATGGCTTACCTGCAGGGAAAAAACCGCTTATCTGCTAAAAAAGCTTACTATGAATTTGAAAAGGTGCAGAATTTGCAACCCAATTATAAAGATGTAAAAACAAAGTTAGATGATGCTTTTTGGGCAGCTGTCACCCGAGTGGTGGTTCAACCCATCATCATCAATAGAGGACCATATAAATTAAGTGGTGATTATTTTCAGCAGCAAATTGATGAGTTCATCAGCCATTATTCGAGAAATAAATTCGTGATTTTTTATGCCGAAGACCAGGTCACCAATGAAAAAATTGTTCCAGATCAGGTATTGAGTTTAAACTTTGATGATTTTGTTGTTGGCCAGACCTATGTGAAAGAAAGGGTAGAAAAATTGAAGCGTGACAGTGTAGTCATAGGGGAAACGCGGGATAAAAAAGCTGTCTATGGTACTGTAAAAGCAACCTTAAGTATCTTCGAGAAAAACATTTCCTCCTCGGGTTTATTGGATATGACAATTACCGATTGGCAGAGCCGGAAGATTATTAAGCAGCAGAAATTTCCCGGTACCTACGTATGGAGAGATAGCTGGGCGAGTTATCAGGGCGACGATCGGGCGTTAAATAAAACCCAATTGGCTATGACCAGAAGGAAAGAAATTATGCCACCGCCGCCAGATGCACTGTTTTTAGAGTTTACCAAACCCATTTATAGCCAGCTGGTAGATAACATCAGTTATTTTTACAATAATTACTAACAGTAACGTTAAGCAAATGGCTAAATCCTTATCTGGTCAGAGGCGCACCGGCCAGGGCATTTGAAAGCTTGGTAATCCAAACGTTAAAATAAATCATCGTTAACAGGCCGTAAAAATATAATGGCTAATATTGCAGTGATGAATACTGGCTTATACAATCCCTTCCAAAATTTCGATTTTTTATATAAAAAGTGCTTTTTAAGTGGTAATACATTTAATTCGCCAGTTATCCAGATTCCACTAATCCCAAAATGGTTATTGGAGCAAGCAGCATTAACCGGCGAAGAGCAGATTCAGTTTCTAGATGAAAGTATCCGCTCTTATAACACCCTGGTTATTCCGGTAAATAGTGAGGTGAATGAACAGTTTTTAAATCCACTCGAAAACAAAATAGAAAGCGCTTTTGAGGCTGGTTATGCTGGTGTTTCTAAGCTGACAGAGCTGGAGATTTTTAACTGGATTGGTAAATTTCTATATGGCTTTGTCTATATCGAAATGCATTCAGCTTTGAGAAAAGAAATGACTGCTGATGGATTAAACATGTCTCAATCGCTAATGATGAAATTTGCCAACCTGAATTTCATGTTGCAAAACTTATATACCAGCATTGAATTTGAAGCGTTTTCGCCATGGTCTATTACCATTGTGAAACTTGAAAATGAAGAAACACCATTCAGCTTTCGCGATGAAATTAATACCCTAACCTTTTCTCTAAAACTCAAAGACTTTGGTATTGTAGTCTGTTTGCAGGATAATGGTACCAATAAACGTTTTCATCAGGAAATTATCAATGAAGTTAAAGGAAAAGCGCTAACTGCCGAACAGTTTGAAGAACTAACTGCCCGTTTTTATTATTCTGCATACCTTTTTAACCGCCTCCCAGAATATACTTTTATGCCAGTTGAAGGCACTACTTATATTGAGGCCATGCCGCTTCGCGGAAATATGAGCAAACCATTATTTGATGTTTGGCAACATAAAGTTTATGCCCAGGTATTGGAAAACTTCTGGAAACCCTGGGGCTATGTGAAGTTCGAGATCATTAAAGATCCAAACAACCCAATGAGTTTCTTTGAAAACCCATGTTTACCCGCCGCCGGTTAGCGCAGCGATAAAATGCTGTACAATTCCTGGCACAAAGATTACCGTAAAAATCAAACCCGTTAATGCACCGAAGAAGTGAGCATCGTGGTTAATATTATCTCTTGAGTTTTTTGAAGCATATACACAATAGATCAGATATAAACCACCAAAAGCTACAGCTGGAATCCCAATCGGGATAAACATGATGTAGATTTTAGAAAGCGGATTAAATAGAATATAGCTGAAGAGCACAGCACTGATTGCACCGGAAGCGCCTAAGCTGTTGTAATGAAAATCATCTTTATGCTTAAACACGGTTGGTAAATCACTTAAGATCAGGGCCAGGAAGTACATTAATCCAAACTGCCAGCTGCCCATCATTTGCTCGAGTGTGAACGCAAAAGCATAAAAGGTAAACATATTAAAAAATAGGTGCATCCAATCTGCATGTATCAAGCCGCTGGTGATCAGCGTAAATACTTTGTTCCCTTTGGAAACACTGTATGGATGCAACATAAATTTACCATATAAACTTTGATCATAAAAAGCATACAGGCTGGTAACCAGTGTAAAAACAAAAATTATTGAGGCTACAGGAGCCACGTTTAAGTATTCCATGTGGATTATTTTAAATCAAGTTTCACAGGGGCCATTAATCTGGCAACCGGATATCGATTATGTGTTTTCTCGTAATAATCAGAATTTTTGTAGACAAAATCAAGCTGAGCAGCACCATTTTTAGCAAAATCAGGATCTGATGCTTTTTTGTTTTCGAGTTTCAACTTCAGATCAGGATGGTTTTTCAGTAATTCATTCGCCGTATCTTCAAAAATATAAGCTGAGTAATGCTCTTTCATATCCAGAATAGAATCGAAAAAGTTCCAATTGAAAAAAGAATCTGTGGCTTGCGGTTCTAATGTTTCCACGATATATCGGTTGCCGGGCTGGTTTACAAATACAACAAAGTCGCCAGTATAATATTGAATGTTTTGTTTAACGGCATTCACTTTCACTGCGGAATGGACATAGTGGCCTTCGTAGGGTTTTGCTCCCGTTTTAAAATCCTCGATATAATAACTTTCTACTCCAATTTTAGTATCGCTTTTTAACTCCTGCAATTTTACATGGTTGACTTTCAAAAGCATTATGACTTTATCCCAGGCTTTAGGAATAATATAAGCGATTGGTTTATGAACTGAAATTCCGGGCTCATATTTATTCCATTCTTTAATGATTTTGGTGTATGGTTTACTGCGGTCATAAAACAAACGATCAAAGCCACTCACCCCACTTGGTTTTTTACCTGCTTCAAAACCCTTAAAAGAAATTTCATTCACCTCATTTTTATTCAATTGCCAGGTAAGTGGAAATTCATCCTGTTGAGCGACAAAAGCATCAGCCTTGTGTTTGTTGTCAAAGATAAGTTTTGCATCACGCTGAACTACATCCACATAACTTTGCAGCAATTTATAGGTCGCCTCTACACGCGAATCAAAAGATTTTAACATGTGCGTTTCCGGCATAAATCCGATGATATTATGCAGGGCAGCATATCCGGTTGAATAGCGTGGCGATTCAATAAACCCGGTAATGCCGCTTTCAGGGGTCTCGCCAATTGAGTTTACATAAGGAATCATCGGGTATCCCTGCTTCTCCATTTTGCTATATAAATCCGGTACTAACGCATTAGTCAGGTATTCAGACAAGATCGAATTTAATTTATCTTTCTGCGTCGGAATCAGCGTCATGACGTACTGGTAATCAGCTCCATTACTGGTATGTGTATCGACGAAAATTTGGGGTTGCCAGGTATTGATAATCAGCTGTAAGGCGGCTGAATTTTTAGAATCAGTTTTTATAAAATCGCGGTTTAAATCCAGGTTTTTTCCATTGCCACGAAAACCATAAGCCAATGGCCCGTTCTGGTTAGCCCTGGAAGTTGAAGTCCGGTTGAAACTTCCATCAATATTATAGATTGGAATTACGCAGATGATTACATCTTTAGGCAATTTATTTCCCATCAAAAGGTCTCTGGTCAACATCATCGAAGCGTCTATTCCTTCCGGCTCTCCGGGATGAATTCCGTTGTTAATGAGCAGGACCGTTTTCTTTTTCTCCGCCATTTCTGCAGGATTGAAAACCTGATCTTTTGACAAGACCAGCAAATGTAGCGGTTCGCCAAAATCGGTATTCCCGTAGGTTAACAGTTTTGCCTGCGGGTATTTCTTTACCAGGCCTTTATAATAAGCAATAGCTTGAGTATAGGTAGTGGTTTTAGTTTTATTGCTCTGCTCGTAAGGGGTTTGCTGAGAAAAACCAGCATATGGGAAAAGCAGAAAACAAAACAAAAAAATACATTTCATGAAAGGAATTAAGGCAATTATAAAACAAATCTACAAAGTTTTACGGTAAGCCTTAATATTTCCGAAGAAGTATTTAAATCCGATACTATAAGTGTTGAACGTATCCGGATTATAATTCTTGAAATTTTTTGAAGAATCACCATATCCATCCAAACCTTCGCCAAAGGTGAAATTACTCTGGGCATTTAGATTAATTACATAACGAACATAACCGTAACCGTCATAGAGGTAATAATTAAAACCGACATTTATGGGAATCAAGAGCTCCAGCGATCTATCCTTCCCTGGAAAAGGGCCGAATCCAGGTTCATACGACGCCCAAAGGGGCTTAAAACGGACAATGTCTGTAATATCATTATTGATTACCCCTAGGCCGATCCCACCATAAATACCTTTAATTTTGTCTAAAAACCCCCTTCTTTCAAAATTGATGACCTCCCCAAGCATGATTTTTAAGTTTGCTGTAACGCTTGTGTATTTATTTACAAATTGCCTGTTATTGGGATCGTTGCGGATATCTCCACCTTGCACCATTCCGTACTGTGCCTCAATACCGGCAGTGACAAAAGGCGTAAAATGATAATTCAGCTCACCATAAGCAGTATGGCCCCAGTTTCCTTTTACCACATCTGTTTTAGAATAATTTGGTCCACCGCCTAAACCATAAGACCATTTAAAATAATTAGATTGCGCAAAACCCAAATGTACAAGCGTCGCAAATATAATCGTCAGTGGTGTGAACTTCAGTAGTTTAGGCATCATTGGGACTTTTTACAAAAATAATATGTTTATAGCATATTTATAACTTTTACCTTTGATTTATGAGCAAGTATATCAATTCAAACCAATCCTTATCCCAAAGATTTATCAGGTATGCGAAAATCGATACGCAATCAGACCCAAATTCCCCTACCTGTCCTTCTACTGCTAAACAAAAAGATCTAGGTGCATTACTAGTGAAGGAACTGCTGGAAATGGGTGTTTCTGATGCAGAACTGGATGATAACGGTTACGTTTACGGAACGATTCCATCAAACTCTGAAAAAGAACTGCCAGTAATTTTCTTCTGTTCCCACATGGATACTTCTCCAGATTGCAGTGGTGCAGGTGTAAAACCGATCATACATCGCAATTATCAGGGAGAAGATTTAATCCTTCCAGATGACAATAGTATTGTGCTTAAATTATCTGGGCATAAAGATCTTCGTCATCAAATTGGTAACGACATTATTACTGCCAGTGGAACTACTTTATTGGGAGCCGACAATAAAGCCGGTGTTGCAGAGATAATGGAGGCAGCGAACTTTTTGATTAAAAACGCTGAGGTTAAACATGGAACAATTAAACTTCTCTTTACACCTGATGAGGAAATTGGTCGCGGGGTTGATCAGGTAGACCTGAAGAAGCTTGGTGCTGACTTTGGTTATACCATAGATGGAGAAACTCTAGGATCAATCGAGGATGAAACCTTTTCTGCAGACGGTGCAACTTTACTTATTTATGGCGTAAGTACACATCCTGGCTTTGCAAAAGGTAAAATGGAAAGTGCTATAAAAATTCTTGCAGATGTGATTTCCAGTTTACCCAAAGCTACTTTAACACCGGAAGCTACTCATCAAAAAGAAGGTTTTATCCATCCGGTAAGTTTTTCGGGTCAGGTAGAACAAGCTGAAGCACATTTTATCATTAGGGACTTTACTGATGAAAAGCTGGCTGAACACGGACAGTTTCTGGAGAAAACGGTAAAACAGGTGATGGAAAAATATCCCAATGCCACCTTCGATTTAAAAATTAAGGCACAGTACAGAAACATGAAGCAAATTTTGGATCAACATCCAAAAATAGTGCAGTTTGGGGTTGAAGCGATTGAACGTGCGGGCGTAGTCGCAAAACAGCAAAGCATCCGAGGCGGAACTGATGGTTCAAGGTTATCTTTTATGGGCTTGCCTTGCCCGAATATCTTTGCCGGCGAGCACGCCTTTCATAGTAAACAAGAATGGGTAAGCGTACAGGATATGGAAAAAGCTGTGCAAACCATTATTAATATTGCCTGTATCTGGGAAGAAAAAGGGGGTGATTAATACCTAAGTCTGGAGTCGGGAGTTTGGAGTCAGGAGTCAAAGGTTTTCCTGTCGAATATTGACTTTAGGTTCTCGACTTTGGCCCTAAGAAAGCTGTCCGATATCAAGGCGGTTAATCTTTCCGCTTTTATCAATTTGAAATTTAAATGCGGTTTTAAAATCGCCCCATTGATCGGAATGAAAGTCGCCATATACGGAAAGCCCGTTGTCTTCTACCCGATCAATACTGATGAAGCGTTCGTGACCAAGGGCCTTTTTAAAAAAGTTGGTGAATTGCATTTGATTGCCATCATCAGAAAAGGCAACATGATCACTAAACAATGGAAACCAACTTTTTAAATCGCCGTTTTGTAAAGCTGTTATTGCGGCTTTCACTTTAGCATTTGATAATTTTGATAGGTCTACAGCCATAATTGAAGGGTTTGATGTGCAGGGTTGCCTTCAAGCTTAACGATGTGAATTCGGTTAAGCTTAAAATGTCAACAATATAATCGAACAGCACAATGTTACCAATTTTGTTCACCAGGCATTCAAATTTAGTAAAAAAGATATTTTTTAAAGCATCATATTTATTACTTTTAGCGCATCATGATAACTCTTCAAAACGATTATATAACAGTGAGCTTAGCGGCCAAGGGGGCAGAACTCCAACGTTTATTCAGTAAAGAAACCAAACTGGAATACCTCTGGAGTGGGGATGATCAGTATTGGGGGAAGCATAGTCCTGTTTTATTTCCGATTGTAGGTGCTTTAAAAAATGATAGCTATACCTATAATGAGAAGACTTATCATTTACCACGCCATGGTTTTGCCCGGGATCAGGTTTTTGAATCCGAAAAGATAAATGATACCGAAGCTGTTTTCACTTTAAAGGAAACCGAGGAAAGTTTAAAAGTTTATCCCTTTCCTTTCGAACTTAAATTGAACTACCAGCTCAAAGACAGAAAGCTGATTCTCACCTACCAGGTAATCAACACTGGTGATGAAGAATTACTGTTTTCGCTTGGCGCACATCCGGCATTCGCTGTTCCGAATACACCTAAAACCGATTACACTGATTATTACCTTGCATTTAATGCTGATGATAAATTAACATATTGGAAACTGGATAATGGTTTAATCGCAAAAGATACCGGAAACATTAAGCTTGACGGACATAAGTTAAACCTGAAGCATGACTTGTTTTACAATGATGCACTGGTTTTCAAAACCATGCAAAGCAATTGTATCAGCTTATTAAATACCAAAAATGATTATGGTTTACATTTTCATTTTGATGACTTTCCATTTTTTGGAATCTGGGCAGCAACAGATGCCCCGTTTGTTTGCCTGGAACCCTGGTGTGGTGTGGCCGATGATGTAGATCACAATCAAGAACTTGCACATAAAGAAGGTATCGTTACTTTATCAGCCGGTCAAAACTGGGAACGTTTTTGGGAAGTGGAATGCTTTTAGGTTTAAGGATATAAAGGAACTTAAACGTTCCTTTTTTTTGGCCGTTATTTTCTTGAATTTCACTCGGCGTTCAATTTGCACGAGAGGTGATCGATACTTACTCCAGCATACGTAATCAACAACCATGCACTAATTCTTAAATGATTTAAATTTCGAGAAACAACATTAAAGCTATCCTGTTGTATTATCAGCGTTTCAATAAAAAAGATAAACATGGATAGCCAAGTAGAAAAAAATAAAGCCATTTGTAAAGTGTTCTTTGATGAATTATTTAATCAGAAAAACATTGATGCGATTGACCAGTTTGTGGACAGCAATGTGACCATTCAAAATCCGTTTCCCGGACAAAGAACAGGTGCCGACGGGTATCGTGACATCAGTCAGATTTATGGCCTTGCCTTCCCGGACCTGAAAATAACCTTTAACAATATTTTGGGTGATGGTGATAAGGTTACCTGCCATTTTACTTTAGATGGTACGCATAAGGATGTATTCATGAATGTGCCAGCCACTGGAATAAAGGTAAGTTACGATGGGGTATATATTTTAAAATTCAGCAACGAAAAAATTACCGAGCATTGGTCGTTAGTTGATTCGCTTAGCGTATTACAGCAAGTCGGAGCAGTATCAGTCTAGTAGAATAAGTAAAATGAGATCTCAGAGATATTAATGAAGCTATTTAGCGCATAAAGTAATTCCGATTACCTTTCAACTAGTTTTTTAAGTGACCCAATAGTAAGGCTTGAAGGAATTCAAAGCCTTATTTTGTTTGTATACGTTTAGTTTGAGTTTGAAAACCTTTGCTAAATCGTTATTCTTGTGGTGGAGTCGAACAAATTAGGCTGTTAGAATAACGAATCATGAATATTGTAAATCAGGAAATTCTCAAGACAAAACAGCATTTCACTGTTTTGGATGGCTTGAGGGGAATAGCTGCATTGGGTGTGGTCACTTATCATTTCATGGAAATGGTATATACCGATTTTACCAAAAATATTATTGGCCATGGGTTTCTTGCTGTTGATTTCTTTTTCTGCCTGTCTGGGTTTGTTATCGGATACGCATACGACGACCGGATGAAAAACATGGGCACTCTTGAATTTTTCAAGTCCAGAATAATCAGGCTCCATCCACTGGTATTGTTAGGATCCATACTGGGCCTGCTTGCCTTTTTGTTCGACCCTTTTGGCGGCCATCCGGCTATTTTCAGCTTAGGGAAAATTATTATGCTTTTTCTCAGTTCAGCCTTTCTTATTCCTTTTCCAATAATAGAAGAAAGGGCTTTTAATCTATTTGGCTTGAATGCACCATCGTGGTCGTTGTTCTGGGAATATGTTGCCAATATCTTTTACGCTTTTATACTTTTCCGCCTAGGTAAGAAGTACCTGGTTCTGTTGGCTACCGCAGCTGGTTTCACGCTTCTGATGGTAGCATATAACAGTGGATCGCTGATGGGTGGCTGGGCTGGATCTAACTTTTGGGATGGTGGAGCAAGAATCTTTTATTCTTTTTTAGCAGGACTTCTGATTTTTCGCTATAAACTGATTATCAAAAACAAATTAGGATTTATCGGTCTTTCGGTGTTACTAAGTCTAACCTTTCTGATCCCCTTTTTTAAATATAATTGGTTGGTAGAATTTCTGGTGGTATTACTTTATTTTCCTTTATTAATCGCTTTGGGGGCGGGGACAAATATCAGCGAAAGCCTAAGAAAGCCTTGTGTTTTTCTCGGGAACCTTTCCTATCCCCTGTACATGACGCATTATGCTGCCATTTGGATGTTCAGCAATTATTATAATACCCACAAGCCTTTAGGGAGCGAACTGGCCACCATCATCATTGCAGGAATAGTTTTATTGGTGCTATTTGCTTATTTCACCATGATCTTTTATGATATCCCGGTGAGAAAATACTTAAACAGGAAAAGATTAGAAGGTAAGCTTCCTAGGTAAGATAGAACCGGGCGATTGCTCAATTAGCCAAACAAATCGCTGCTCAAATAGCGGTCGCCGCGATCACAAGTAATGAAGACCAGTAAGCCAGAATCGAGTTCTTTTGCTAAGCGAATTGCAGCAGCGCAGGCGCCTCCAGAACTCATCCCAGCAAAAATCCCTTCTTCTTTAGCTAATCTTCTAGACATTTCAACAGCTTCTTCCTGGCTGATATCCATTATCCTGTCTACCCTTTCCGCTTCGAATATTTTAGGTAAATATTCCTTTGGCCACCGGCGAATTCCAGGAATAGAAGATCCTTCTGTAGGCTGACAACCCACAATCTGAATAGCCGGATTTTGCTCTTTAAGGTATCTCGAGGAACCCATTATTGTGCCGGTTGTACCCATTGAACTTATAAAATGGGTGATCTTTCCATTGGTATCTCTCCACATTTCCGGAGCGGTGGTTTTATAATGTGCCAGATAGTTATCTGGGTTTGCAAATTGATTGAGTAGGAAATAACCTTCAGAAACACCCTTCTCTTCGGCGTAATCTCGACAAGCTTCTATACTTTCGAGCAGCGTTACCCTGGCACCAAATGCTTCCATGGTGACTTTACGTTCGCGGGTAGAATTTTCCGGCATTACCAATTCAATATCCAAGTCATAAAGTTTGGCAATCATGGCCAGTGCAATTCCTGTATTACCGCTGGTTGCTTCAACCAACCTGGTGCCTTCTTTAATTTCCCCTCGCTCAATTGCGCTGCGAATCATATTTAAAGAAGCCCTGTCTTTTACACTGCCACCAGGATTATTTCCTTCTAATTTAGCAAAAATCTTAACGTTCGGATTTGGACTAAGTTTACTTAGCTGCACCATCGGCGTGTTTCCAATTAAATCTACAATTCCCGCCATAAGCTTAATTTTTCTCTTTTATATTTCTAATGGTAATGGTTGGTGAGTGGTAAACCAACGAATACGGATCTACACTTTCAGTAAGCCAAACGTTGCCGCCTATTATACTATCGTGGCCAATGGTTGTATCGCCACCCAAAATAGTTGCCCCCGAATAGATGACCACGCGATCTTCTACTGTTGGATGCCTTCTGCTTCCAGCTAATTCTTTTTTTACACTCATTGCACCCAGGGTTACCCCCTGATATAATTTTACATGCTCCCCTATGACAGAGGTTTCGCCAATAACGATGCCAGTGCCATGATCGATATAGAAATATTTTCCAATTTCTGCTGACGGATGAATGTCTATTCCTGTTCTGGAATGTGCGTGTTCAGTGAGAATTCGGGGGATGAGTCTAAGTCCAAGCGTATTTAAAGCATGTGCAATCCGATAAAAGCAAATGGCGTAGAAACCCGGATAGGTTCGGATGACTTCAAACTCGCTCACAGCGGCCGGATCACCTTTATAGATAGCAGAAATATCAGTGGTAAGAATTTCATACAGCCTTGGCAATTGTTCAAAAAACTGATGAGTCAACTGCTGATAATCTTTAGCCTTTCCATCACCACTCGCCGATGCTATCATCAGAAGTTCGGTTTGTAAACGGGAGGTATATGAAATTAACCCTTCTTTATTTTCAAACTGCGTTACACTATGTTCCGGATATAATAGATCGACAATTTTAGCTGCCCAATTTGCTATCACTTCGTTAGATGGCATTTGGCTGGTTCTATCCCGTTTTTCAAACAGATAACCCAAAAAATCGTCACTCATAAAATAATAGTTAAATCCTATCTGGCACAAATGCCTTTGTTTTGTAGCGTAAATATATCCATAAGCACTTATTTATACGTCATTTGCCCATCAAAATCTTCAAGATTACTACATAAGATAAAGAAGATATCAGGGATCTTCCGGCGAATCACACTAAACACTTTTTTAAATAGTTAGTGTTTTACGGTTTCCCGTATAAAATCCCTGCTACTCATCCCTAATTTTGAAACCAGAAAATCACCTAAAAATAAATAGAATAACAATTAGCGCTCGGAAAAATGTGGAGGTTGCCTTAAGGTTTAAATAAAGTAGAACTGGCAACCTCACATTTTAATTTTTAAAAGTATTGTTCCGCATTCCGTGAGAACACGGCTAATCATTGTTGTTTTTTGGTATTCGCAACTTGTAAATAAACTACCACGCCTTACCTTTGCAACAGCGGTAAAAATACCACCTTCGCAACAGTAGTTGGGTTCGAGTAATTGCAGTCCCAATTAATATCAGTTACGCTAAAAAGTAAGTAAGACCTTATGTAGATGGGAAAAATAACTACGCTTATATTACTTCTGCTGATTCCTCTTTTACAAAAAAAAGGATCGCAGGATTTAAACCTCAAAAATCAAACTTTCAATGCAAAAGTGATTCGCATTCTGGATGGCGATACGATGGAAGTTTTATACCAGCATATCCCGATAAAAATTCGTCTGGCGCATATTGATTGTCCGGAAAAACGACGTTCACAACCTTTCGGTAATCAAGCAAAACAGGCGTTATCCGATTTGTGTTTCGGGCAATATGTGGTCGTATATGGCCAGAAATACGACCGTTATAGGCGGCTAATTGCAGTGGTCAAAAATCAGAAAAAGCAAATCCTTAATCAGGAAATGATTAGGCAGGGAATGGCGTGGCACTTTAAGAAATATTCTACTGATGCGGGTTATGCGCAGCTTGAGATCACCGCAAGAAAAAACAGAGTAGGTTTATGGCGAGATATAAATCCGATAGCACCATGGGAATGGCGTAAGCAAAAACCAAAATTGGATGTTTAATTTTGCTGCTCGATAATGCCACAGCATATAATAAAAGAAAACGGGAATCATCCGATGGACGACTCCCGTTTAATCTAAATTAACGCTCTCCATATAAAGACGATAATTTGGTGGCTTTATTGTATCTACCTGAAAATATTTTAAAGTATTTCTCTCCAGTTTATTTAAAACGGATATCAGCAGAGGTTTATCAGGAATAAATGACTTAAAATTTTGGATGAGCTTCTGAAAAAAGTGTGTTGGCTAATAAATATCAAAGTGAATAAAAGAAAACGGGAATCATCCGATGGACGACTCCCGTTTAATCTAAATTAACGCTCTCCATATAAAGACGATAATTTGTTGACTTTATTGTATCTACCTGAAAATATTTTAAAGTATTTCGCTCCAGTTTATTTTAGACTGATGTCAGCAGAAGTTTATCAGCAATAAATGACTTAAATTTTGGATGAACTTCTGAAACAAATGTGTTGGATAATAAATATTAAAGTGAATAAAAGAAAACGGGAATCATCCGATGGACGACTCCCGTTTAATCTAAATTAACGCTCTCCATATAAAGACGATAATTTTATTGCTTTATTGTATGAGCGTGAAAATATCTTTATTTTTTCGAATATTTTAAATCATATACCACAGATATTTTAAATCTTAATTGGTAAATTCTTGTGTCAATCGGTATAGGATAAGGGTTGTTTAACTGAATATCTGAAGGCACATTAATTTATTTATGAGTCGCTTATAATATTTGAATTAATCTTTTATATCAGCATTCAAGTGGATTATTGCTACATCATCATGATTTTGAAAAAAAATCTAATCTGCTGATGCAACATTATTTACCATCTTGCGACTTCAAGTTAGAAACATTAAAATAACCATTACCAAAACGCTACTTGCTTCAAAAAGAACACATACCTGATGCGGAACTAATTTCCATGTGCCTGAAGGGGAAAGATTCTGGATATACCGGATTGTACAACCGCTATGCTAAGGGAATTTTCAACTCAATCAGCCGATTGATTTCGCATAGTGCTGAAGCTGAAGATATTTTGCAGGAAACTTTTTTTACCGCTTTTAGTGATCAGAAACGGTTAAAGGAAATCAATAGTTTCGAAGCATGGGTGAGGCGAATGGCGATCAACAAATCCATTTCTCACTTGAGGAGAAAAAAACTGTTGCTTTCTGATCTGGGTGATTATGAACTTAAGGCTGAAGATGAATATGACTTCAGGGCAGATGAAATTTTTGAAACAAGAGTTGAAGATGTACGCCGCTGTATCAATGAGCTTTCGGATGGATATAGAACAATCTTGAACCTGTACCTCTTTGAAAAAATGACTCAGGAAGAAATTGCTGTCTTGCTGGATGTTGCCCCTTCAACAGTGAGAACACAATACCATAGGGCAAAAAAGAAAATATTAGTATCACTTAAGGATAAAGCTTATTATGAATGATCCGATAAAAGATTTTGTGGAACAGCATCGGGTAGATTTCGATCATTTGGAAGCACCGCGGTTTGACCTTGCTGGATTTAAAGCTAAACAGGCTCGGGAACAGGTGATGAAAAAGCAACGTGTTTTTAGTATCAGACCTGCATATTGGGTAGCGGCTGCAGCTATTTTGTTGGTTAGTGCGGCCAGCTTGTGGTTCTATAATACAACAGAACCGGCACAAGGTCCTGAACAACATCTGTTGGTAAATAAAAAAACCAGCGACCAACAAATAATTAAAAAGCAAGCAGTAAAGGTAGCTACAAATGCGTACCAACAGATTCAGCTTGTGGATAGCAAAAAGGCCATTAAAACGAAAAAGCATAAGCTTAAAAAAGAGAGTCTTGCCATAGAGCCAATCGACCCAATGCTTGATAGCGCGTTGAACGACAGTACTTCTTCGAGCACCCGGTTAGCAGCCGTTTTAGCGATTAAAAGGAGTGATTTTATCAGTTATGAGCTTTTAAACCGGCTGGCGATAACCATTCAGCAGGATGGAAACAGTAATGTCCGTATGGCTGCGCTGAGTGTCTTAGAGAAATATCAGCATGATACTCAAGTATCTGACTTATTGATAAAAGCGCTTCATCACCAAGATGATCCCATGGTACAGCTCTCACTGGTTAATCTTCTGGGTAAAATGAAAGATATCAAAATTGATGACCGACTTTATGCCCTGGTGAATGATCCATCCACAATGGAAGCCGTAAAAGATGAAGCTTACCAGATTTTACTTAAAGAAAATAAATTTTAATTTTTAAAATATTAAAGAGATGAAAACACATTTAATCTTATTATTCGCCTTATTTGCTACCAGCCTGTCTGTATCGGCACAGAAAGAATATAAACTTCCAAAAAGCAGCGGAAAATTAAACCTCAATATTAGTGGCGCAACGGTGGAAGGCTATGATGGAAATGAAATTATTTTTTCCCTTCCTAAAAATGAGGATGAGGAAGTTGATGAGCGCGCAAAAGGACTCAAAGCCTTCAACAGTTCGGGGTTTAAAGATAATAGCGGGCTAGGTTTCGAGGTCACCGTGAATGGAGAGGATATTAATGTAAATCCGGTTAGCGTTGCTAATCAGCCAAAACTAAGCATCAAATTGCCTCGTAACATCCGTATTTCTTTTGCCAATAACAGCAATATCTATCAGGATACATTAACTATCAAGGGTTTGAAAACAGAGATTGATGTTTCTGTAGCTGGAAATGATGTTATCTTAATTGACAATGTAGGCCCTATGAATATTAAAACCTTACATGGCTCGGTAGATGCATCTTTTCCTTCGGATTTGAAAGGACCCATATCTATTATATCTGTGCATGGACATGTTGATGTTGCTGTTCCAGCTTCGGTGAAAGCGAATGTTGAAGCAGTGAGTAGCTATGGTAAAATTTATGCTGCTGATGCCTTAAAGATCGCTATAAATCCTGCTTCTGAGCAAAAAAGCAAGGCGGTAGGTCAACCGGTAAAAACACTAATTATCGGAAATAGTGTTCAAGCTTTAACGCTCAAAAAGTCAATAACCGGCGGTGAAGGCCAAACTCAAAACTCCCTTGTATTAGGCTACGACGGTGGAAATCATGCAGAAGCGCTTGACGGTAAAATAAACGGTGGCGGTATTGATCTCATTCTTAAATCTAATCATGATAATATTTACATCAGAGAAAAACAATAGCCTGGAATCTACGGGTTAGAATACCAGGCTTGCTACTTTGCAAGCCTGGTGTTTAATTTTAACGTTAACATTTTGCCAAACACGCTGGAAGTTTTATTTCACCACTGTGGCCTCCAGCTCCACTTTTAGGGTTTCAAACAAACTTTTAACTTCCAAAACTGTTGTTGCCTGCTGTATACCATGTTTGACGATCCAGTTTTGCAGGATTTGAAAACTATCAAAAAATGCATTGATATCGGTATGGTAGACATTTAACCGAACAATATTTTTGCAGTCATAACTAGCTTCGGTAATTAAATGTTCCAGGTTTGCAATGGACTGGGTAAGCTGCGTGGCCATATCTGCATCACTAGAGTTCCCTTCTGAATCGATAGCTGTTTGCCCTGAACAATATAGGGTTCCGTTTGCGGCTTTCACTTCTACCGCTTGTACATAATTTCTTTGATCCTGCCATTTCCAAGGATTTATTGCTCGTGTTTCCATCTAATATTACTTGAAGTATAGTGAAATTACTATACCACAAAATTGAGAGAAAGGAAAATCAAACCAGTTGCGGTACATCACCATTTTCAAGTGATATTTATCACACACTAGTTCGACAGCCGGCTTAGCGTTTCTCTGGATACGCCCAGATAAGCTGCGAGCAGGGATTTCGGGACCCGCTGAAATAAAGCTGGATATTGTTTGAGCAACTGTTCGTAACGCTCTTTTGCATTCGCGGTAAGTAATGATAAAATCCTTCGTTGTGCAGCTATGTTGCCAAAATGAGCTTTCTCCAGAAAAAATGATTCAACTTTTTGAAGTTCGGCGCACAACGCTCTATAATCTGCAAGTGAAATGCACAGTACCACCGTATCTTCAATGCATTCCAGCGAAAGCGTTGCGGGTGTTTGCGTGAGGTAAGCATGAAAATCACTCTCCCACCAATCTTCCATGGCAAAAGAAACAATATGTCCTTTGCCACTTTCATCATGATGCACCAGTTTGGTTAACCCCGAAACCAGAAAGTATGAATACCTTACCATTTCTCCCTCCTGAATAATGAACTGATGTTTTTTATATCGTTTAATTTCGAAATGGCGCTGCACAAACCCAAATTCCTCGTTTGTTAAAGCAATCTGTTTTTCGATGTGTTTGCGTAAAATTTCGTACATGAGCATGGCTAAAGCTAATTTGACGAAGGTAAGCATTGCTAAAAACAAAAGTAGCAAATCTCACTTCTCTATTCAGAATACTAACTCCATTATATCTCTCAGATTGTTAGAAGCGAATAATAAGGTACAATTCATAGTATAGAGAGAATTGGTATCATTTTTCAAAGGGTCTAAGCTTTTACTATAAAGTAAGTTCAGATGCCCATTTGCTAAATCTTGCATTTGTACTCCCGTTCGTCGAGAAATTACAGGCGTTGGTCTGAATGTAACTCATGCTGGTATAATACAGCAGATCTCACTGCAACGTTTTCTGATTGCTGACGTCTCATCAGTATAAAAACAATAAGAAAACCTAAAACATACAGTCATGAAAACGATAGCAAAAACATTATTCGCAGCAGCATTAACAGCAGTATTATTCACTTCATCAGTGATGACAACCTTTGCCGCTGACTCGGCAGGAGTAGCCTCAACAACTTCATCGTTGAAAAACATTAACCGGATCTGGGTAAGTGGCAACGTAAAAATTGTACTTACACAAGGTGAAAATGAAAGTGTAATTGGTGCTGAAAATTACGATGCAACAAAAACATCGGTAAGTAGCAACGGAAAAACTTTATACATCAACTCTATGGAGACAAGCCAGGTTACCCTTAACATTACAGTGAAAGATTTAGAAAGAATAGAAGCATATGGCCAATCGGTGGTAATTACGAATAACAACTTTGATGTTAAAAACCTTCAGTTATTCTTAAACCAAAGTGCCACTGCAAGAATCAAAACAACAGCAACGAGTTTATATACCGTAGTTAAGGAAGACGCGGTATTGAAATTAAATGGCACGGCAGCAGAAAGTACAATGATCGCCAGTAACACAAAAAATGTAAAACTATCTGATTTCGTAAGCTTAAAATCAGTGTCATATGCTTCTGAAATCCTCATGAATGCCGAAAAAACAGCAATGACTTTAGCAAAATAAGAATTTAGTTATGCTTAAATAAATACAGCTGCCCGTAAGGCAGCTTTTTCATTTTTAATCCATTTAGTTCAAACGTCCACTTCGACTCAAAAAAAATTATTTTAAATTATTTTCGGGACAATACAATAATGACTAAAAAATGCCGTCTTTATATGGAGAGCGTTAATTTAGATTAAACGGGAGTCGTCCATTGGATGATTCCCGTTTTTCGTTTTATGGAAAAAGAGTAAATCGTTTGCTGAGTAATCGGCAATCAACAATGAGCTTAATCAAGAGTTAAAGAGAATCTGGCAGATGATGGATCTTTCAAATGCTTTACATCAGTATCTTATTTCAACATCGCCTGATAAAAAGGGTAAAGTTCGTTTGCCAGGATTAAATGATCGGCAACGCTTGGATGGCTGGTACACCCGTGCGGGTCCATGGGCTTAAAGAAAAAAGTTTTCACTTCCTTGTCTTTGGGATAAAAAGCATCAACCTGTTTTTTAATTTCCAAAAGCAATTGCTCAAATACTTTTTGCTGCGCGCCCTTTACCATAGGGCTACTTAGTATTGCAATCTGGGCCTTCGGATATTTGGATTTTATTAGCTGGATAAATTTTACGTAATGCTTAACAAATACCTCATTATCAAAAGGACTTCTAACCGATTTGCCATCCCCGGTACTAAAATCATTAGTGCCTAAAGCGATGCTTACAATTGCCGGATGATAAGTTTTAAAATCCCATTGCTGCTTATTTTTAACTTGAAAATTAACATTCTCATAGACCTCGGGCATGGATGGGCCGTTTGCATTCCAGGTTCTGTAAATACCTATACCACTTACGCTGCTCATTAAAAAATTTGCGCCTAACTTTCGGGCTACTCTTGGCCCGTAAGCCATGTAGGCATTGTGCTGATCTTGATAATCACCCGTTCCGCAAGGATATTCGCTGTCATCTGCAGCGGCGCCACAAGTAATGCTGTTGCCAATAAATTCAATCAGTGGTGCTTTCGCTACAGCAATTGCCTTTAATTTTTCGGCCACAATATCGCCAATCACGATAGCGCCGGTATGTGCTTCAGTCGCTTTGTAAAGCCAAATGGTATGTTCGCCCTTTCCTGCGGCTTTGATAATTACAGGCGCAGGGTTTTTTCCATCTATTCGAATCCGCTTTTGATACACGCCGTCGATCTCATATTGTAAATAATTATGTGCCCAGGCATCTGGCACACCAGCGAAAATCACGCAACTATCTCCGCTAAACTTAAATCCAAAGTGCGCTGCAGAGCTGATCAGTTCCAGCTTTTTTGCTGCATTGAGTACTGTTCTGCCAAAAGGTTTAAGCGCGACTGCGTGGAGTGTATCGGTACCTTTGTTCAGATCAGCCGCCCGGGTGGAATTAATGAGAAAAAATGACAGTACAAGCAAGGAAAGAATCTTAATTTTCATTGGTTAGCAAGTTTGGATTCACAAGATATATAATTTATAAAGCGGAAGTGCTTAACGATAAAAAACTATCAACTAATGCTTAAAAAGTATGAAACTATTGATAAGGAGAGCTTTACTTTAGTTTATTGAAAACCAAATGTTCTTGCTTACCATTCTACCGATGGCCGGCGAAATAAAATCTATGAGAAAATATCCCTTCCTTCTTACTACAATGGCAATTTTATTGTCATTACCCTTATTCAGTTTTTCGCAGAATTTCCACTATCAAAAAATAAATCAAGGGATAATCGTTCGTCCGGAAATAAATTCTGCAACTATTGGAAAAGAGATTAAAATAGAAGTAATCAATGATCAGATCATCCATACTGTGATCTCATCAACAGGTGAGTTTTCATCTGGACCAAGTTTGATGGTGGTTCCCGTTAAAGCCCAGACTGATTGGACGGTGAGCGAAAATGAAGGTTATATTCAGCTTAAAACCCGCCTCTTGCTGGTGAAAATAAATGCTAAAACAGGACAGATTCAATATCAGCACCCGGATGGGAAAAACATATTAGCAGAAAAAGCGCAAGTGTCACGCTCGTTCAGTGCTGTTTCAAATGATGGCCAAGCCAGTTATCAGATCACACAAGCTTTTAATTCTCCTGCTGATGAAGCACTTTACGGTCTAGGTCAGCATCAGGATGATATGATGAATTACAAAGGCAAACAGGTAATGCTGCAGCAATACAATACTGATGTAGCAATTCCTTTTTTACTCAGTAACAAAAATTATGGCATTTTGTGGGATAATTATTCCATCACAAAAGTAGGTGATGTGAGGGATTATCAGGCGCTTTCCAGCCTTGCGCTATTTTCTAAAGAAGGCGATCAGGGTTGGCTAACGGCAACATACGTTGACCAGAAAAATAATAAAAAAACTATTCAAAGAGCGGAATCAGCCATTGACTATTCCTTTTTAAGTGATATGAGCAAATTTCCTGATAGCTTTAAACTGGCTGATGGAATGGTGAAATGGGAAGGCAAAATCGCCTCTGGCTTTTCGGGTGTGCACCAGTTTAGCGTGAAATATGCCGGTTACCTCAAAATATGGATTAATGGAGTGCTATTGGTAGATAAGTGGCGACAAGCCTGGAATCCGGGTGCTGCGGTAGTAGGGGCAGAAATGCTGAAGAATAAAAAGTATGATTTTAAAATCGAATGGTTTCCGGATGGTAGTGAATCATATCTGGCCTTAAAATGCCTGGTTCCGGTAGCGAAAGAAGAAGCCGATCAATATGCCTTTTCTTCTGAAGCTGGTGATGATATCAATTATTATTTTGTGTCTGGGGCAAATGCGGATGAAGTGATTAGCGGCTACAGAACCCTTACAGGCAAGGCCATTTTGATGCCAAAGTGGGCAATGGGTTTCTGGCAGAGCCGGGAAAGGTATAAAACGCAGGCAGAGCTGTTAGGGGTGGTGAAGGAATACCGTTCGCGGAAAATTCCATTGGATAATATTGTGCTCGACTGGCAATACTGGCGGCCTGATAGCTGGGGTACACACGAATTCGACAAGTCTCGTTTTCCTGATGCAGATGCGATGATTAAAACGCTGCACGACACCTATCATACGCGTTTAATGGTATCTGTTTGGCCAAAGTTTTATAGCGGCAATGCCAATTATGAACTAATGAATAAAAACGGCTTTTTGTACAAACGCAACATTGCCGATGGACGCAAAGACTGGCTCGGTTTCCCTTCTACGTTTTATGATGCTTTTAACCCGAAAGCAAGAAGCTTATTCTGGAGCCTGATGAATCAATCGCTTTACACCAAAGGAGTAGATGCCTGGTGGATGGATGCTACAGAGCCAGACATTCATTCCAATTTGCCTGTAGCCGAGCGCAAGCAAATGATGAACCCTACTTTCCGGGGTTCGGCAACGAAATATTTTAACGCCTTTCCTTTACAAAATTCAAAAGGCGTTTATGAAGGGCAACGCGAAGCGAATCCGAACGAGCGCGTATTTATTTTAACACGTTCCGCTTATGGTGGTTTGCAACGTTATGCGGCAGCCACCTGGAGCGGGGACATTGCCTCAAGATGGGAAGATATGAAATCGCAAATCTCCGCCGGTATTAACTTCTCTTTATCTGGTTTGCCTTACTGGACGATGGATATTGGCGGCTTTTCAGTAGAGCGGAGATATGAAAGGCCAAACGCTGCTGATCTGGCAGAATGGCGTGAACTCAATACCAGGTGGTATCAGTTTGGCGCTTTTGTGCCTTTATTCAGGTCGCATGGGCAGTTCCCTTTTCGGGAAATGTATAACATTGCACCGCCGGAGCACCCAGCTTACAAAAGTATGTTGTTTTACAACAAGTTACGTTACCGCTTAATGCCTTACATTTATTCTTTAGCCGGAAATGCCTACCAGAAAGATCACACCATTATGCGGGGTTTAATTATGGATTATCCATCCGATACAAAGGTGAATAACATTGGCGATCAATATCTCTTTGGCCCATCGTTAATGATTAATCCGGTTTATCAGTATGGCGCCACCAGCAGGAAAGTTTATTTACCAGCGCAAAATGGCTGGTATGATTTATATACTGGTAATTATCTTAAAGGCGGGCAAACCATTAATGCAAAAGCACCTTATAGCCAGATGCCGATTTATGTAAAATCCGGTTCAATAATTCCCTACGGACCGGAAATTCAATATACTGCAGAGAAACCTGCAGATCCCATTACCCTTTACCTTTATGCGGGAGGAGATGCTGCATTTACCCTTTATGAAGATGATGGTTTGACTTATGGCTACGAAAAAGGCGCTTTTGCAACCATTGAATTAAGATATAACGAAAGCGAAAAAACGTTGACAATTGCAAACCGGAAAGGCAGGTTCAAAGGGATGTTGGAAAACAGAACTTTTCACATTATCCGCATTACCCCTGAGAAAGCAAAACCATTGGATTTTAATCAGATACCGGAAAAGATACTTCGTTATAACGGTAAACAAATGGTCGCTAAATTTTAAACATGAAGTGGTGAATTGCTGCCTGAAGCTTAAGGCTGCTTTGCGTTATCTCTCCTTTTGCATTGAACCCACAGGGGCTTTAAATGATACAACCCATTCCAAATTATGAAGATATTTCTACCTCTTTCCCTCGTCATTATTTTCTTTTCAAATCTTGCACAGGCACAAACCGGAGCACATAGCGGGCGGGAACACTTATTGATTGATACAGGCTGGCGTTTTGCGCTGGGTCATCCGTTCGATACACAAAAGGATTTTCAAAACGGAACGAGTTACTTCTCTTACCTGGCCAAGACAGGCTACGGAGATGGAGCTGCAGCGGCTGGCTTTGACGACCGCATCTGGAGGAAGCTAAATCTGCCTCATGATTGGGCGGTGGAGCAACCTTTCAGCGAGAAAGCCAGCTTCAGTCATGGGTTTAAAGCTATTGGACGAAATTTTCCTGATGCCAGCGTAGGTTGGTACCGAAAATCAGTTTTTATCCCAAAAGGAGATTTGGGCAGGAAGATCAGTCTTGCTTTTGAAGGTGTTTTCCGTAATTCAATTGTTTGGATAAATGGTCATTATCTTGGGAACGAACCGAGTGGCTATCTTGGCTTTGAATACGATATTACCGATTACCTGAATTATGGTGGTGAAAACGTTATTGCCGTCAGGGTGGATGTAACCATGGAAGAAGGTTGGTTTTATGAAGGTGCCGGGATTTATCGCCACGTTTGGCTGAACAAAAATAATCCACTTCATGTAGTGCCTGATGGAACATTTGTACAAAGTAAAGTGGATGGTGATAAAGCCTTAATCGCCGCTGAAGTCACTTTAAAAAATGATGCGCTAAGCCCTGGGGAATTTAACATTACACAAGAAATTGTAGACCAGCAGGGTAAGGTTGTTGCTTCCGGAACCCTGGATCACCTGGGTTTACAAGCCTTGGAAGAGAAGGAGTTCACCATCAATATTATTTTAAACAATCCAAAACTATGGGATTTGGAAAAACCGTACTTATATCAGTTACTTACTAAGGTAAGTACCCCCGGGCAAATAGTAGACACTTATCGAACACGGTTTGGCATTCGAACCATCCATTTCGATGCAAACAAAGGTTTCTTTTTGAATGGGAAACGGGTAGAAATTAAGGGCACTAACAACCATCAGGATCATGCGGGTGTAGGTGTAGCCCTACCAGATGAACTGCAGTATTTCAGAATCAGTAAGTTAAAGGAATTAGGAAGTAATGCTTACCGTTGTTCGCACAATCCGCCAACGGTAGCCTTACTCGAGGCCTGTGACCGTTTGGGTATGCTCGTAATTGATGAAAACCGCTTAATGGGTATTAATGATCAGCATTTGTATGATATGAAAAGGCTCATCATTCGCGATCGCAACCACCCCAGCATCATCAGCTGGTCTATCGGGAACGAAGAATGGAGCATTGAAGGCAATATTATCGGCGCCAGAATTGCAACCACTATGCAGGCTTACGTGAAAACAATTGATAGCAGCAGGGCGGTAACCGCGGCAATAAGTGGTGGCATTGGCAATGGTATTTCTACCGTAATTGATCTATTGGGTTATAATTATGTAGCCACAAAAAATACAGATGAACAACATCAAAAATTCCCTTCCCAATTGAGTTGGGGTACCGAAGAAGGCTCTACAGTTGCCAGTCGTGGCTTATATGTAGATAACCGGTCTAAAAACGAGTTAGCGGCATTTGATGTTAAACAGAATAATAATTTTTTAAGTCTGGAAGATGGATGGAAGCATTATGCGGCCCGCCCTTATCTTGCCGGAATGTTTATCTGGACAGGTTTTGATTACCGTGGCGAACCCACACCTTTCGGGTGGCCTTCTGTGCTTTCTTATTTTGGGATGCTTGATTTATGTGGTTTTCCAAAAGATAGCGCCTGGTATTTAAAATCCTGGTGGACCAATCAACCTACGGTACATATTCTGCCACACTGGACCTGGCCGGGTGATGAAAACAAGGGGAAGCAAGTGTGGGTATACAGCAATTGTGAAGAGGTAGAATTGTTCCTGAATAAGCGTAGCCTGGGCAAAAAGCGCATGGAAATAAATGGGCACCTAAGCTGGACGGTTAATTATACTCCGGGTATTCTGGAAGCGGTTGGATTTAAAAATGGAAAGAAGATTCAAAGTGATGTGGTTAAAACAACCAGTCACCCTACTCAGATTGCACTAAGCCAAGAAAAGATAGCGTTAGAAAATTCTAATATTGCCATCTTGAATGTAGCGGTTACAGATGCTTCAGGCAACCCCGTACCCACCGCCCTTAATGAAATAAACTTCGATATTACCGGGCCGGGGAAAATTATAGGTGTTGGAAATGGAAATCCAACTTCATTGGAGCCCGATCAGTGTATTGAGCAAATTCTAACCATTAAAATCAATAACCTGCAGGAAAAAGCCATCTCGAGCATTAATAACCTCCGCGAAATTGCAAACAGCGCCCAAAATTGGTCGGCCGCATTTACGCAAGACCGGACGCAGGATTTTGGAAAGAGAGTAAAGGCTTTAGCTTATCGGGGAGATTTTGACTTGCCCGGTTGGAATGATCAAACCAAAATGACCTTCTTTTATAAAAGCTTAGGGAAAGAACAATCAATTTACATCAATGGCAAGTGTATCGCTTCCAAGATTCAAGCCGAAAAAAAAGGAAATACCTTCGTTCTTGATCGCTCAGTGCTCAAGGACGGAAAAAATAACATCACCATTTTAGCCACTCCATTATTAAAGGTAAACAGTTGGGATGTGGTTAATTCAGATCCTGGGGCGTTTCAACTGCTTACCCCGCCAGCAAAGTGGAAGCGAAAGCTTTTTAGTGGACTTGCGCAGGTTATCATACAGAAAACAGCGGGAAAGGATGAAGTTATTTTATCCGCTAGCGGAGCAGGTCTGAAATCAAAGGCTTTCAAAGCCGAATTTAAATGATCCAGCGCCTTAGAAAGCTAACTTGAAGGAAGGTATATGAAAGCCAAGATGAGTATAAAATCTATGTTTCCGGCAAAAAAAGTATAACACGGGTTTTTGCCGTTTTAGGCTGATAATGATTGGATTAGTTAATCTAGGCTTGTTCGTATGTCTTTTTTAGACTAGGTTAAGTTAAAATAATATTACAAATGTTTCTGTTAAGGGTGGTATTTTTGAGTAAATATACTACTAACCCAAATATAAACATTATGTATAAAACGTTACGAGCAACTATGCTGTTTGTGGTATTTCTGGCTTCGCTGTTTCCGGCGCTTGCACAGAACGCTTCGAACAGGCAAATTTCAGGAACTGTTTCAGACGAGAAAGGTACGACATTGCCCGGTGCAGTGGTCTCCGTTAAAGGTGCTAGAACAGCAGTTTCAACATCATCAGATGGTAAATATCTTATTTCCATCCCAACAGGCTCTCCCACTATACTGGTTTTCTCCTTTATCGGCCTTAGTAAACAAGAAATAATCGTTGGCGATAGAACTACCATTAATGTTGTGCTTAAATCTGCCACAACAGACTTATCTGATGTAGTGGTAATTGGCTACGGAAGCCAGAAAAGAGGCGATGTTAATGGTGCAATTTCTTCTGTTAAAGCGGCAGATATTGCCAATGTTCCTCAGGTAAGTATCGATCAGATGCTTCAGGGAAAGGCGTCTGGGGTAACCATAACCCAAAATTCCGGGGCGCCGGGAAGTTCCACCTCTGTTCGGGTGCGAGGCGTAACTTCGCTCAGTTTATCCAATGAGCCCTTATACGTAATTGACGGGGTGCCGATTTCAGGAGATGCAACCAATCAGGCCACCAGTGGCAGAACGGTAGGTTTATCACCAAATAACGGCGAATCTGCTGTAAGTCCGCTTTCTGCCATTAACCCAAGCGATATTGAGTCTATCGATGTATTGAAAGATGCTTCCGCAACTGCCATTTATGGAAGCCGCGCGTCAAACGGGGTAATCATCATCACCACAAAACGCGGTAAAAATGGATCAGCAAGGGTTACTTATGATGGTTATGGTGCCATTTCACAACAAGGAAAGTTTCTCGATGTCATGAACCTTCAGCAATATGCGGTTTTACAAAACGCTTTGGCAGATGTAACCGGCGTTCAACGCAGGGCAGAATTTGCAACTCCTGCTTTACTGGGAAAAGGTACAGACTGGCAGGATGAAATCTTCCGTAATGCCGCAATGCAGAATCATCAGTTGGGTATCTCTGGGGGCAAAGATGGCTTAGATTATTATATCTCAGGCGGATACCTTAAACAAGACGGTACCATATTAGGTAGTAATTATAAAAGATATACTTTCCGCTCCAACATCAATAGCCAGGTAAAGCCATGGCTTAAAGTGGGTTTGTCGCTATTTGGGAGTCGCTCGAATGAAAACCAGGGCTTATCTAACAATACAGGAGTAGTTTATAATGCGCTTTTAAGTGCTCCTGATCAGGCGGTGAGAAATCCTGATGGTTCTTTTGCCGGTCCGATTCCAAATTCAAATCAGCAAGGCGGGCAGATTAATCCGGTTGCACAGTCTTTGGATATTACAAACGTATTAAACAGAAGCAATGTAAATGGTGCATTTTACGGAGAAATTAAATTCTCTAAAGACCTGACATTAAGATCAGAAGTAAACGGCGATTTCAATTATTCAGCAGCACGTGTATTTACACCAACCTATCAATATGGTATTTTTGGAAATCAGACCGCAAGACTGCAGGAGTACAATTCAAATACTACTTATTGGGGCTGGAAAGAATATTTAACTTACGCACATACTTTCGGCAAACACAACCTGACCGCACTTTTGGGTTATGAGGTAAATGAACAATCCTGGGGCGGAACAGATGCTTCGATTCAAAAGTTTTTAAGCAATGATTTACAAACACTTGGGTTGGGAGATTTAAAAACGGCTATCATTGGGGAGTATAAAGACAGTCAGGCCCTGGAATCCTATTTCGCCCGCGGTATTTACACTTACAACAATAAATACAGCTTAACGGCAACCATTCGTTCAGATAAATCATCCAAATTTGTGCAGGGTAGACAAACCGGTTATTTCCCGGCATTCGCTGTTTCATGGCGTGTATCAGATGAAGCTTTCATGGCTGGCTTTAAAGATATCGCCGATAACATCAAATTCAGGTTAGGTTATGGAGAAGTTGGAAATCAAAACCTTCCAAACTATCAATATGGATCTGCCTTAACACCTGTTGTTACCGGATTAGGTACCGGCTTTGGGGTTGATAAGGTGGCCAACCCGAACTTAACCTGGGAGAGCGCCATTCAAACTAACGCGGGGATTGATTTCAGTTTAGCGAAAGGAAGAATTGATGCATCATTTGACTATTTCAATAAAACTTCCAAAGATTTCCTTTTCCAAAAACCATTGCCAGCTTACCTGGTTGGCCAAACGGCTGCTTATTCTGGTACCGGGGTAATCAGCCCGCCTTACATTAACGGTGGTAAGGTCAGTAACAAAGGTTTTGATTTTACTTTAAATACCAAAAACTTAACTGGTAATTTTAAATGGAATACGACATTAATCTTATCAAAATACACCAATAAAGTATTATCGCTTGCCGATGGCGTGCCATTCATCGACGGAAAGATTAACGTAAGCTTCTTACAAATGACGGTGACCAGAACACAGGTTGGCGGGTCAATTGGGGAGTTTTACGGCTACAGAGTGAAAGATATTTTCCGGACCGATCAGCAGTTGCGAACTGCACCTGTTCAATTTGCAAGGCCCATCGCCAATAATAGCGCAGGTACCTGGTTAGGTGATATTCAATATGAAGACATTAATGGAGATGGTAAAATTGATGAGCTGGATCAGACTTCATTAGGCAATCCAAATCCAAAATTCACGTATGGCATTACCAATAATTTCTCGTTTAAATCTTTCGATTTATCTATCTTTTTAAACGGTTCTTATGGTGCTAAAATTTATAATGCGCTAAATTACCAGCTTCAGGGGCTCTCGGGTCAATATCAGAATCAGTTGGCTTCAGCAATCAATTTCTGGACGCCGACCAATACGGGATCTAACATTCCCGCACCAAGAGGCGGGGATAATCCGAACCTAAAAAGTTCCGACCGCTTTGTAGAATCTGGTTCGTTTTTAAGGGTTCAGAACATTAACCTGGCTTACAATATCCCGCAGGAAATTATCCGCAAGGCTAAATTAAACAGATTGAAAGTTTTTGCCAGTGTGCAAAACCTATATGTATTTACAAAATATAAAGGACTTGATCCAGAGGTTGGTAATCAGAACTATAACGTATTCTTAACCAATGTCGATAGTGGTAGATACCCTATTCCCCGCACCTTTACTTTTGGCCTTAATGCAGAATTTTAACTATAAGAACATGAAGACATATATAAAATATTCCCTTGCAATTGCTGTGCTTACCATGATTACGGTAACGAGTTGTAAAAAAGAATTTTTCGATCGTCCGCCGCAAAGTTCCATCACACTGGATAACTTTTATAAAACCGCAGAACAGGTATCATCGAGCACCAATATCCTTTACAGTGCCGCCTGGTTTGGCTGGGTAACAAAAGGCGGATGGGCGATTACCGAAATGGCTGGCGGCAACGGCCGCTCCTATTCTTCTGATGTGGCCAACTTCGGCAACTTTTCGGTAACCGATGGAAACAGTGAACTTGCTAATGCTTACAATTCATTGTGGATTGTCGTGGCGCAATCGAATGCGATTATCAACAACCTGCCAGCCAAAGTTCCCGCTACAGTGGATAAAAAAGTTGTTAATCAGGCCTTGGGCGAAGCGCGCTTGTTCAGGGCGCTTTCTTACTTTCATTTGGTAAGGCTGTTTGGTAACGTACCTATCATTGAAAATACCCTGGATTATGTAGATAATTTTCAGGTAAACACAAATCCGGTAACTGATGTGTACAAATTTATTCTAAACGATTTAAAGTTTGCTGAAGCGAATTTAATTCCGCAAATCAGAAGTGGAAATTCTGTTGCGCAAGGTCGTGTTTCCAGCGGATCGGCAACAGCCTTATTGTCCAAAGTTTACCTATATATGCAGGATTATACGAACGCACGCGCTGCGGCAGAAAAAGTAATTGCCAGTGGTGAGTTTAAGTTATACGGGGTTGATGTTCCGGGGAAAGAGTTTAAAGATTTATTCTTAACGGCCAACAACAACAATGAAGAATCTGTAATTGCGCTTCAATGGGCTGGTGCAGGTGGTTATGGCAAGGGGAATCCACTTCAGGCATCCTGGGCAGCGAATACTTCCATCACAGGAACGGGAGATGGTTATGGCGTATTGGGCGTAACTTTCGATGCCTTATTTGCTTTCCAGCAAGATGATAAACGTTTCAAGCCAACCATTATGGTTACAGGATCAAACTATCCGGAGATCAATCAATCAGCTGGCGGTTACACCCATCAGGCTAATCAGGGTCAGGGAACCAGTGCTTTTGTTAAAAAATATGTGGTAGGTACCCCTGCAGATAATGGCGGTATTGGCTCGGCCCAATCATCGGCAAACAACACCTATATGATGCGCTATGCAGAAGTTTATTTGATTCTTGCTGAATCAATTATGGGTACTGCCAGGAGCAGCACAAATCCACAGGCCTTAGCCGCAATTAACAAAATCAGAACGCGTGCTGGACTAGGAAGCCTTACGGAGATCAGGCGTGGTTATTTTACGGCCAATAATACGCCCGGTAAACCAACAAATGCACCGGCACAATTTTACCGTGATGATATTTTAGAAGAACGTAGGCGGGAATTCATGTTTGAGTTTGATTATTGGTTCGACTTAGCGCGTTTGGATGGATTTAATGTGAGCAATCATCCTAATGCCATTACCATTATTAACCAACAGGATCGTGGTGCTGGAGATAATAGCGTGCCATCCAGCAGTTATGGGAATGGCTATTATGTGATGACAAACAGCAAATTTCTGTTCCCGTTCCCTGCTACAGAAGTGGCATCGAACCCTAAATTAATTCAACCTCCAGTTCCTTATGCTTTTAAATAAAATGAACATGAAAAAGATCAATAAACAATCAAACTTTGCCATGTTCATGGTATTGTTCACCCTGGTATTGGGTTATGCTTCCTGTAAAAAAACAGATGAAGGTGGCGGCGGTCAGCCGGTGATTACCAGAGTACGACTGATCAGTAAAACCGATACGCTTAAAAATGTAGTACACCGCGTTACCTTGGATTCTAACCAAATCTACGATGAAACCAGACAAGTGAGTTTTGATTCTACGGTAGTAGCCGGAAGATTAAATAATCAATACGCAATTGTGGGAGAAAACCTCCTGACCACACTCTCTGTTTCTTTTAATGGCTTAAATGTAAATTACAATCCGGCATTACTGACAGATAACAGCATTATCATCTCTATCCCGGAGCAAACACCATACGGCGCTAGTCAGAACAACAAATTAGTCGTTACCACGAAGTTTGGTACTGCAAGTTTTGATTTTCCGATCCTACAGCCACCACCCGTAATTACCTCATTTAATCCGGTAGCTGCCGGAGCGGGTGAAACCGTTACCATTACAGGGACAATTTTTGAAGGGGTAACCAAAGTGGCTTTTGATTTAGTTCCCGCTGAGATTATCGGTACGCCAACTAAAACACAAATCCAGGTGAGGGTACCGGCTGGTGTAGTACAATCACGCATCTTAGTCACTACCCCAGGTGGAACCACGCGTTCTGCAGGCTCTTTTGGCTTTAAATCACTTCTTTATGATGATGCCTTTCCAACAGGATGGGGTTCTTATTTAGGCTACAACAGTACCATCAATCTGGCCAGTACCGCTCAGGTTAAGCGCGGAACCAATGCCATAGCCACTACCTTTACCGATGCTTATGGCGCATTACAAATCGGTTATAACGGTTCTACCATTGATGTAACCAGATCTGGCCTTACCGCAATTAAATTGTCCATTTATGGCGGTGCAGGAATTGTGGCAGGTAGCAGGGTTCAACTGGTTATTAATGGAAATTATGGAAACCCTGTACCCCTTACCTTAACGCCAGGAAGTTATACTGATTATACCATTCCACTAAAAGATTTAGGAAACCCAACGGTGATCACTGAATTTGTATTGCAAAGTTTAGGGAACGCGGTGCCAAGTGTAATATATGTAGACGATATAGGATTTATTTAATCCATCAATGCCCTGATCTTAATGGGTCAGGGCTTTTTAAAAACGTAATGATTAAGAAAATAAATCTTCTGATTTTAACTTTAGCCCTGGTTATGATGGCGAATGCCCAACAAGCTTTCGTTAAACAAGCCGCGCAACAATTCACCATTGCCGGAAAACCATATTATTTTATTGGTGCAAATTATTGGTACGGAGGTCTTTTGGCACTTGAGAAAGATCCTGTAAAAGGTAAAAAGCGGTTAATCAATGAACTCGACTTTTTGAAGTCGAAGGGAATTAATAACTTAAGGGTACTAGTAGGTGCAGAAGGTGAAGGAAAGATCAACGGCGTAGACAGGGTAAAACCAGCTTTACAACCAAAACATCAGATCTTTAATGAGGAGATTTTGAACAGTCTGGATTTCCTGTTAATGGAAATGGCCAAACGAAAAATATATGCGGTACTTTACTTAAGCAATAATTGGGAATGGAGCGGGGGCTTTTTACAATACCTCAACTGGAATGGGCAGATCGATCAGGATACCCTGCAACGCAAGCTTACCTGGGATGAACAGCGCGATTATACCAGCAAATTTTATGATTGCGATACCTGCAAAACAGATTATAGAAAGCAACTGGATTTTATCATCAGTCATAAGAACAGTTATACTGGGATAAAGTATACTGATGAAACTGCGATTATGGCCTGGGAGCTGGCTAACGAACCTAGACCTATGCGGGCTACTGCAATAGAAAGCTATAAAAGCTGGATTTCATCAACAGCAGCTTATATCAAAGCTATTGATCAGAACCACTTGCTGACCATTGGCACGGAGGGATTGATGGGGACGGAAGAAAATTTTGACCTGTTTAAACAGATTCATAGTGATAAAAATGTAGATTATTTAACCATCCATATCTGGCCAAAAAACTGGAGCTGGTTTAAAGAGGCGCCAACCAAAGAAAATCTTCCTGTAGTGATTCAAAAAACAAACGAATACATTCAGCAACATGAGGCGATTGCCAAAGCATTAAATAAACCTCTGGTGATTGAAGAATTTGGTTTGCCCAGAGATGGGCATTCATTTGACCCTGCTTTAAGCACCCAGCTTCGCGATGAATATTTTCAAAGTATCTTTTCACATTGGAAGAACAGTGAAAAAATGAACGGTGCAATCGCTGGTTGCAATTTCTGGTCTTTTGGTGGTAGTTCCCGTCCGGTTAAAGGTCAGTTGTTCTGGAAAGACGGTGATGACTTTTCCGGAGATCCACCGCAGGAAGAGCAGGGTTTGAATACCGTTTTTGATTCAGATCATTCCACCTGGAAAGTGATCAGGCAGTATACAAAGAAGTAAATCAATCAATTTAAACCACCTACAATTTCCAACCTATGGAAAAAAGATATTTGACTTTATTAATCGCACTGCTAGCAGCCGCCACAACATTCGCTCAAAACATCAATTGGGTAGAAAGAAATGGCCAGCTAAAAGTGCTGAATGGAAAAGTTGTAAATAGCAGAAATGTTCCGCCACAACTCCGTGGGATTAGTATGTCCTGGAGCATCTGGCAGGGAAGAAAGTATTATAATCCGAAAGTGGTAAGCTGGTTACGATCAGATTTTAATATCAGCTTGTTGCGGGTTTCCATGGCGGTTCAGCCAGACAGCGGCTACCTGCAGCAACCTGAGGAACAAGAAAAGCTGGTGGTAAAAACCATTGATGCAGCCATCGCAAATGGATTGTATGTATTAATCGATTGGCATGATCACCATGCCGATCAGCACCTGGCGCAATCGAAAGTTTTCTTCGCGAAAATGGCAAAAAGATATGCAGGTAAACCGAATGTAATTTATGAAGTATTCAATGAACCGGAGAAAATAGCGTGGCAAACAGTTAAAGATTACGCTACGCAGGTGATTGCAGCAATTAGAAAATACGATGTAACAAACCTTATCATTGTGGGTAGTCCCACCTGGGATCAGGATATTGATATAGCGGCTAAGGACCCGATTAAAGGTTATCAAAACATTGCTTACGCTTTTCATTTTTATGCCTCCGATCCCAATCACCAGGAACTGCTAATGAAAAAAGCAGACAAAGCCCTGGCTTTAGGCTTACCGCTCATGGTAACTGAATGGGGCGTTGGCGAAGCCAATGGGAACGGTGAGTTCAATTTGGAAAAAACCAATAAATGGTTAGCCTGGATGGAAGGCCATCAACTTAGCTGGGCGAACTGGAACATCACCGATAAGAAAGAGACGACCGCAATTCTTCAACCTGGCGCATCTAAAAGTGGAAACTGGAAAACCACTGCCCTTACGCCCGCAGGACAGTATATCCGCACGCAGCTTAAACAATTAAATCACTAGAATAAAAAAAATGAAATTAAAACTGACGCTATTTTTAATGGTTATCTTCAGCATGTCTTGCGCTTTTGGGCAAGGGAATAATTATACCCAAAAATATACCAAGTTTGAAGGTTTGGCGCTTACCCCACCCATGGGATGGAATAGCTGGAACAAATTTTCCTGCAATGTAGATGAAAAATTAATCAGAGAAACTGCCGATGCGATAGTGAGCTCTGGGATGAAAGCAGCAGGTTATACTTATATTAATATTGATGATTGCTGGCATGGAGACCGGGATAGTTTAGGATTTATCCATCCGGACGCTAAAAGATTTCCATCAGGAATGAAGGCGTTGGCAGATTATATTCACAGCAAGGGGTTGAAACTGGGGCTGTACTCAGATGCAGGCTCGCAAACCTGTGGCGGCCGGCCCGGAAGTCGTGGTTATGAATTTCAGGATGCACTTACCTATGCCAAATGGGGTGTGGATTATCTGAAATATGATTGGTGTAATACCGAAGGCTTAAAAGCGGAAGGCGCATACAAAACAATTATGGCGGCATTACAAAAAGCAGGACGGCCAATGGTATTGAGCATTTGTGAATGGGGAAATGATAAGCCATGGATATGGGGGCCTGCAGTGGGCCAGCTTTGGAGAACCAGTGGTGATATTTTTAATTGTTTTGATTGCGTGGAAGATCACGGTACCTGGAAATCTTTCGGCGTCATGCAGATTTTAGATAAGCAGGAAGGCTTGCGGCAGTACGCAGGACCTGGTCATTGGAATGATCCGGATATGCTTGAAATTGGGAATGGGAAGTTAACGCCTGGCGAAGACCGAGCACATTTTTCAATGTGGGCCATGCTCGCCGCCCCATTAATTGCAGGCAATGATTTGCGGAATATGGACAAAGAAACGCAGGCTGTACTGACCAATAAAACCATTATTTCGATCAATCAGGATTCTTTGGGCATCCAGGCTTTTCGGTTTGCTAAAGCGGATGGTTTTGAAACCTGGTTCAAACCCATGAGCAATGGGAAATGGGCCGTTTCTTTCTTAAATCGTTCAGCAGCAATCAAGAAAATAGCTTTTAATTGGAAGCAGACGAAAATTGTAGATGAGGTTTTTAATAAGGTGCTTAATGCCAGCGAGCTTACCTATCAAATTAGAAATGCGTGGACCAACAGGCAAATGGGAAACACAAAGCAAATCCTCAATGCAGAAGTGCCACCACATGATGTACTGACGCTTATTTTGGAATCCAAATAATTAGCGGCAATTGATTCGGACTCCCAAGTGACAGTATTAAATATCAAAAAACAAACCAGCAGCATTTCATTTAGATAAAAACCCTTGTTCCGGAAAAATTCTCTCTAAATTCTTTAGGTGTGCAATGTTTTTTCTTCTTAAACAAACGGTTAAAGTTGGAGATATTATTGAAACCACATTTGTAAGAAATCTCAGAAACCGAATGCGTGGTCTCGATCAGCATCCGCGTAGCATGGCCCAGACGAATTTCATTTAAACTGTCAATAAAGGTATTTCCTGTCCGCTTCTTTATAAACCGGCTAAAGGAAACCTCCGTCATGCTCACCAGTTTAGATAAATCTTTAAGGGTAATGGCCTTGAAAAAATTGGCATTCATAAATTCAAAAGCCTTATCAATCCGGCGGCTGTTGTAATTCATGATCTGGTCATTATTAAATGTGCCGTCAGATAAAATGCGCATGCTTTTCGAGGAAGAAAGATCATGCAGGATACTCATCAGCTCCAGTACCGAATCAAAGCCCTGCAATTGATCGATATCCAAGATGCGTTTATAAACTTTCTCAATGGTTTCCCGCGGGAAGAGAATACCGCGAACGGAGCGTTCAAACATTTTCCTGATAAAACTCAGTTGATTTCTCCTTAGCATTTTATCGTCAAAGAGATCTTTATGCCACTGAATGGTTACTTCGGTAATCTCCTCGCTTTTGCACTGGTGGGTAGTCCATACGTGAGAAAGGTTAGGGCCGATCAACACCAGTTCCATATCTGTGATTTCTTCAATATTATCGCCCACAATTCGCTTCGCTCCGGGTGCGTTTAAAATAAGGTTCAGTTCAAATTCCTCATGGAAGTGCAGCGGAAAATCAAACTCCTTTTTCACCCGGGAAAATATAGTAAAACAGTCATTCTGGGTAAGGGGTGTAATTTCTTTGATAATATTATTCATAACCTTCAGGTTCAAAATAGATCTCTTTAAGATAAAAGAACATTGATGCAATTTAATAAAAAAATAGGTTTATCGTGAAACTTGAAGGCATATCTATTGATAAAAATGATAGTTATTCTATGGCATTTGGTTAAAATAGTATTATTATAAAAATGATTACCTTCCTACTTTAGACTATAAATATAGCAGCCCAATATTCTAACCAAAACAGATCAGAATGATAAAGAAAACCGTGCCTTTCTTACTCCTTTTATGCGCCATTTCCATAGGGGCATTTGCACAGCTGATTGACCATAAAGCAACTATAGCCACCCGGAACTTGTATAAAAATTTAAAAAGCCTTTATGGTAAAGCAACGCTGATTGGCCACCAGGATGACCTGGCTTATGGCGTAGGTTGGAAATACCAGGACGGAAGAAGTGATATTAAGGACCTTACTGGGGCATATCCGGCAGTTTTCGGTTGGGATGTAGCAGGTTTGGAAACCAATAAAAAGGAAAATATAGATGGAGTGCCTTTTGTAAAAATGAAAGACTACATCAAAAAAGCATACGATATGGGGGCAATCAGCACCTTGAGCTGGCACATGAATAATCCCGTTAATGGGAAAACAGCCTGGGACACCAGTTCAGTAGCGGTACAATCTATTCTTCCAAATGGCAATAAACATGCTTTGTATAAATCCTGGTTAGATCGTTTCGCTGCATTCGCTGTGACCTTGAAAGGTAGCGATGGTAGGGCAATTCCAATCCTATTTAGGCCGTTTCATGAAAACGGTGGTGCCTGGTTCTGGTGGGGTACAAAATCATGCACACCCGCTCAGTACAAAGCATTATGGCGATTTACCGTTACTTACTTACGAGATAAAAAGAATTTACATCACCTCATTTACGTATTTAATCCCTGTGATTTTACCACAGCAGAACAGTACTTGGTGCGCTATCCCGGCGATCAGTTTGCGGATGTACTCAGTTTTGACCATTACCAATATGGTGCAGAAAAAGGAGAAATCTTTGCCAAAGAAATTGCAAGAAACTTAGCCATTCAACATCAAATTGCCAGGCGTAGCCATAAAATCAGCGCCATTGCCGAAATTGGTTTTGTAGAAATACCGGTAGCCAACTGGTGGACGAATGTCCTGGCGAAGGCTATCGAGGTAAACAAGCCCTCTTATCTGCTGTTATGGCGAAATGCCGGTTATCGGCCACAGGAAAAAGATAACCACTATTATGCGCCCTATCCTGGACAGGTTTCAGCTGCAGATTTCCTTAATTTTATCAAGCAAGATGACATCCTTCTTCAAAAAGGGTTGAAATCGATATATCAATAAATTGCACATACTGCACAATAACCAAATATGAAGTTACAATTAATCGATGTCCTGATCATTATGCTGTACCTGGGTACGATGATTTTTATTGGATTCTGGTATCGAAAAAAGGCCAAGCAAAACAAGGAAAGTTATATGATGGGCGGGAAATCACTTCCCTGGTATAAGCTGGGACTGAGTGATGCATCGGACATGTTCGACATTAGCGGAACGATGTGGATGGTGGCGCTTTGCTTTGTTTATGGACTAAAGAGCATTTGGATTCCATGGCTCTGGCCGGTATTTAATCAGGTATTTATGATGATGTTCCTGAGTAAATGGCTCCGCAGAAGCAATGCCAATACCGGGGCTGAATGGCTGCAAACCCGTTTCGGGTCTGTTGGTAGAGGTGTAAGGGGATCGCATGTGGTGGTCATTGCTTTTGCATTAATCAGCTGTTTTGGTTTCCTGGCTTATGGTTTCATCGGCCTGGGTAAATTCATGGAAATTTTCATTCCCTGGGAAGAGGTAAAAGCATATGTTCCCTTTGAGATCTCTCCCCAATACGTACCACATTTTTACGGCATTCTGTTCACCCTTTTTGCCATGTTTTATTCTATTCTTGGGGGAATGCACAGTATTGTTTTGGGCGATATGATTAAATATGCTTTCATGACCATTGGCTGTATTGCCATTGCTGTTATTGCGATGAATCACCTGCAAGGTCATACACTAAATGTGCCCAAGGGTTGGGATGATCCTTTTTTTAGCTGGAAGTTAGACCTCAACTGGAGTAAGATTGCGGCCGATGCCAATAAAAAAATTGCCGATGATGGCTTCAGCTTATTTGGTATCTTCTTTGGCATGATGCTGCTGAAAGGTGTTTTTGCCTCCCTTGCCGGGCCCGCCCCGAATTACGATATGCAAAAAGTGTTGAGTACAAGGAGTCCTAAAGATGCCAGCAAAATGACTGGTTTTGTCAGCATCATTTTATTGCCCATCCGCTATTCGATGGTGATCGGACTAACGGTGCTCGCGCTCCTGTATTACAATCAGCTCTATTTAAAAGGGCCGGATGGGGTAACGGATTTTGAAAGAATCTTACCTGCTACCATTAATAATTTTTTACCCGTTGGGATTTTAGGAATTGTGCTTACCGGTTTGCTAGGGGCTTTTATGGGCACTTTCAGCGGTACCCTTAATGCAGCCCAAGCTTACATTGTGAATGATATTTACCTTAAGTACATCAACCCTGCTGCCAGTACTAAAAAAATCATCAATATGAATTATATCGTTGGTGTTGCAGTCGTAACTATTGGCGTGGTATTGGGTTTTTTTGCAAACAATGTGAATGATATTTTGCAGTGGATAGTAGGTGGGCTGTATGGAGGTTATGTAGCAGCAAACTGCTTAAAGTGGTATTGGTGGCGCTTTAATGCGAATGGCTTTTTTTGGGGAATGGCCGTGGGAATCGGGGCCGCCTTGCTGATGCCTTATCTGACCAGTGGCCTGCCACTCTACTGGTGGCCTTTGCTCTTTGTGCTCTCTCTTGCGGGCTGTATCATTGGAACCTATGCCGCGCCGCCAACAGAACAAAAAACCCTGAAGGATTTTTACCGCACGGTGCGCCCCTGGGGATTTTGGAAGCCCATTCAAGAGTTGGTTGTCGCTGATGATCCAAATTTCCAGGCAAACAAAAGGTTTAAACTGGATATGTTTAACGTAGTGCTAGGCATCATTGCTCAGTTATGCCTTACCATTTTGCCCATGTATTTCATCTTAGGTATGCACATGCCGCTCTTCGCTACGATTGCCGTTTTAGCCGTCATCGTAATCATTTTGAAAAAAACCTGGTGGAATAAATTAGAAGACTAAACAATACGATATAATATTTTTATGATAGATTTTGAAAAAAGAAAACTGCAATTGGAAGAAGCACATGCGGAACTGATTGCACTTAAAAATAAGAAGGCAGCTTTAGGAAATGGGATTTTCGACAGGTATGAACATCCGATTTTAACTGCAGCGCATGCTCCCCTGAGGTGGCGGTATGATTTCAATCCCCAAAGCAATCCGTTTTTACAGGAGCGGATCGGAATTAATGCAACTTTTAATGCTGGGGCAATTAAATTTAATCATAAATATGTACTCATTGTCCGTGTAGAGGGCAGAGACCGTAAATCGTTTTTTGCTGTGGCGGAAAGTGATAATGGGATTGATCATTTTACGTTCTGGGACGAGCCAATCTTGCTGCCCGAAACGGATGAACCTGACACCAATGTATACGATATGCGAATCGTAGCGCATGAAGATGGGTGGATGTATGGCCTGTTTTGTACAGAAAGGAAAGACCCGAGTGCGCCTGTATACGATCAATCAATGGCGGTAGCGCAGTCTGGAATTGTGCGTACCAAAGATTTAAAAACCTGGGAGCGATTGGCTGATTTGAAAACCCCATCGCCACAGCAAAGAAATGTGGTGCTGCACCCCGAGTTTGTAGACGGAAAATATGCGTTTTATACCCGTCCGCAGGATGGTTTTATTGAAAGTGGAACCGGAGGTGGAATTGGTTTTGGTTTAAGCGAATCCATCGAAAATGCAGTTATTGAAAAAGAACTGATTGTTGATAATAAAAATTACCATACGGTTTACGAAGCAAAGAATGGAATGGGCCCCGAGCCCATTAAAACCGAACATGGCTGGTTATTTTTAGCACATGGTGTTCGAAATACGGCTGCCGGTCTGCGTTATGTCCTCTATATGTTTATGACAGATCTGAATGATTTAACCAGGGTGATTTATAAACCTGCGGGCTATTTTCTGGCACCTGAAGGCGAAGAACGCATTGGCGATGTTTCTAACGTGGTATTCAGCAACGGCTGGATTTTGGATGATGATGGAACTGTTTTTATTTACTATGCTTCCTCAGATACCCGAATGCACGTAGCGACCAGTTCGCTGGATGCTTTGGTAGATTATGTGGTGAACTCACCCGCCGATGGATTCCGTTCTACTACTACGGTACAAACCATTTTGAAAAACATTGAAATAAATAAGTAATTAACTTTTGCAGCATTGAAGGCAGATTTAGCGAAATATCAACAGGAATTAACGCAGGAGCTGGAGAACATCCTTAGCTTTTGGAAGGACTTTACCCTTGATGAGGTAAATGAGGGATTTGTGGGGAGAATCAATAATATTAACCAAATTGATGACACTGCACCCAAAGGAAGTGTACTAAATGCCCGCATTCTCTGGACATTTTCTGCCAGCTACAATTTGAAAAAAGATTTCGATTGTTTGCAACTTGCAAATCGTGCATTTGAATACATTAGAGATCACTTTATCGACCAGGAATTTGGTGGCGTTTATTGGATGCTGGATGTAAAGGGGAATCCACTGGATACTAAAAAGCAGGTTTATGCCCTCGCTTTTACCATCTATGCGCTGAGCGAATATTTCATCGCAAGTGAAGCGGCTGATAGTAAAGCACTTGCCATTAGCTTGTATCAGGAGTTAATGGCACATAGTTATGATCAACAAAATGGAGGTTATTTTGAAGCTTTTAGCAGGGACTGGAAGGAACTAGCAGATTTACGCTTGAGTGATAAAGATGCAAATGAGAAGAAAACCATGAATACCCATCTTCATGTACTGGAAGCCTTCACCACACTTTACCGTATCTGGCCGGATGGAACTTTAAGAATGAATATCATTAACCTCATTGATACTTTCACCTCAAAAATCATCAATAAAGAAACGGGAAATTTAGTTCTTTTCTTAGATGAAGAGTGGAATCCGAAATCTGAGATCATCTCTTACGGACATGACATTGAAGCCTCCTGGCTTCTACTTGAAGCTGCCCAGGCAGTGGACGATAAGGACCGAATTGATAAAGTCAAAATTCTTGCCGTGCAAATGGCTGCAGTATCTCAAAAAGGAATTGATGCTGACGGAAGTTTATGGTATGAGTTCGATCCTTGCGAAAATCATTTTAACAAAGAGAAACATTGGTGGGTTCAGGCAGAGGCCATGGTCGGATTTTTTAATGCCTGGCAGGTTTCTGGGGAGGAAGGTTTCTTGCAAACGAGCCTGCATAGCTGGACATTTGTAAAAAATGAGATCATTGATCATCAAAATGGAGAATGGTTTTGGGGCATTACGGAACCCGGCCAAATCATGGCTAACGAAGACAAGGTTGGCCCGTGGAAATGCCCTTACCACAATAGCCGGGCTTGTATAGAATTGATTAGGAGAATTGGGGTGGAGTTGGCATAAGCCTTTAATGTTATAAAATATTAAGAGGCTATTTAATTCCCTGCCCGGCAATTTTATATTTTTCAGGTGCATACCATTTGGCAGTATCAAAATTTTCCCGCTATCGATTGGCAAAAATGATTTGAAAGGAAGTCTTCATCCGTATGGAATTATTCCAACAATCGCGCTGCCTTTCAGAATACCCCTGATTTTTAGGGAGATTTATCTACCTGATTTTAGGTATTTACAATTCAAATTCTCCCTAAACTGAGCTGATTATCCGAAATTTTATAATTTTAGATTTTTAATTCCCCATTGAAATGAGAACCAGCCTTTATTTATTTTCGTTTATTTTTATGTCATTTGGTGCATTGGCACAAAAAGTAGTGGTGCCAGGAAGCGCTGATATTAAAACTAGTCACTTAAATCCTGGCAAATCTTTATATACAATTTATTATGTAAAAGATACTTCCTGGACTAAAAAGGGAACTTTTACCCATGAGCTTTCTATTTCTGGTAACGAGCTAAAACTCGTTTCTAATTATAGTGATCAAAATAACAAGTTGTATCGGAAAACTATTTCATCGGCAGATGCCAAAACATTAGCCCCGTTGGCCTATAAATTTGAAGGCCCTAAAAACACCTTTCAACTTACCTTTGGCGATCCCATAACGGGTAAATTCCATTTTTTTGACAACAGGAAAGATGAATTGGTTAATGTCGCACTGAAAGAAAAATTTGTCGACTACAATCTGGCAGAACATCTTTTTACCACATTGCCACTGTCCGTAGGCTATAAGGCTACGATTCCTGAATTCTATTATGATGGCAAGACAAAGAAGCTAATTACCAATTACATTATCAAAGAAGTGAAAAGCTTTCAGCAGCGTTCGCCAAAAACAGGGATTCATGAAAGCTGGCTAATTACTGTACTGGAAGAAAATACTGGTGCCATCTATTATTATGTGATTGATAAAAGCAAACGCATTATCTGGCAACGTGAAATGTCTATGGCGAATGGCATGTGGGAAATCTGCGTGAACGAAGAACTGGATTATCAACCCATTAAAAATAAATTTAATAAAGCGGAGGCTTTAGCAAAACTGGAGAAAGGAAACAGTGTGATTGTAGGTACCTCATTTGCAAGAGATCATGCACGCAGGGGCATCACCCTTGTAAACATTAATAAGGCACAATATGCCCCAAAAGGAACCGTTATTTCTATTCTTCCAAATTCGCCTTATCTGGAGGAATGGAAGGAAGTAAATAAAAAGCTCAAGAAAGGTAAGAAAATACCAGAAGTACCCATCGATCCTAATGTAGCGCAATGCATCAAAACCACAAAGGTTTATGATGATCAGGGCCATTTTGAATTTACAAATCTCCTGCCTGGTGAATATGTTTTAATGACATCCTTCGGCTATACACATGCCTATTCTTATAGTTATTATGCAGGTACATCCTACCTCATGCACCCTAGCGGGGCAGTGCTTTCTTCTTCTGCAGTTTACAATACGGCAACAGCCACTGAGGGGGCAAACGCTGTTATTGAAACAATGGCAACCATTAAAACTGATGGAGAAAAATTAAAGGTTAGCCTAAAGGATGTGCGATGAGGGTTTGCAGGAGTTATAGTTCCTGCTAAGCTTAGTATCTTTTTATGATTATCTATAGCGATATCTTAAGCAAAATGCTGCCAAAACTGTTATTGGTTTTTCCAATGCATCTATTTTGTTATCTTTAACGAGAAAACAAAAGCCGTGGTATGCTGGAGGAGATATCAGACAATATCTTCTATTAAAGACAGCAATTTTCAGCAGTGCTTATGAATTTCTGCCCGAAGATTTTAATGCAGTTTTCTTTTTTGAAGCGCCCGGCAGATGACCGGGAACTGAATTTAAGGAAAATGACAAGATTTGACAAAGGAGCGCTATCAAAGAGGAAGTTAGGTCTCCTATAGTTGATGAAATTTCTTCAAAGGTCTCGCAGGAAGATGAGTTGGCGGATCCAATGATCGGATTTAGATAAGCATAAAAGGAACAGCATTGAACAAATGGATTTAACAACATTTTTAAACAGTGGCTTGCTTGAACTTTATCTGATTGGCAAATTAGATCAGGAAGAGGTATTGCTTGTCAATCAAATGCGGGTAGCTCATCCTGAAGTAGTGGCGGAATTGGCATCTTTGGAGGCTTTCTTTGAAAGGGAAGCGCTGCAACATGCGGTAAAGCCTGATTCTAGGTTTGATGAAAAAATGCAATCGCTGTTTTTAAATCTGGAGATTGAGCAGGTAATGCAATTGTCTGATATGCCATTAATTACCAGTTTCTCTGATGCAGATGCCTGGTTTGAAATGATCTCCCCATTATTGCCACAGGGCAATTTCGAAGGTCGGTTTGAAAAACTGCTGCGGAATGACGATCAGGTAATGCAGGCCTTAGTGATTACGCCAGAAGGTGTAGACGAAGAGGTGCATGAAGATATGCACGAAAGCTTTCTAATCCTCAAAGGGACCTGCATTTGTACCATTGGGAATGAAACCATCACCATGGGGCCTGGTTCTTTTATGCAAATTCCCCTTAACCAGCCACACACTATTGCGGTTGCCTCAAAATCGGTTATCGCAATATTGCAACATGTGGCGCTCACCGTCTGATCTTAATTCTAAATTAAGCTTACTTAACAGAATTTTCTGTAAACAAAAAAGCCGCCTTTAGGGCAGCTATGCTATCATCACTTTTTATTTAATTCTACTTTGCTAAAGTCATTGCTGTTTGATCTGCGTTCATAATGGCATCTGAAGTATAGGATACTGCATGTAAACTTACAAAATCAGATTGTTTTACATTTTTATAATTGCTTGCAATGATGGTGCTTTGATCTGCCTTGCCGTTTAGCTTTAACACCGCATCGTCTTTAATAATGGTATATAAACTTGTTGCTGTTGTTTTGATCTTAGCGGTAGCGCTTTGGTTTAAAAATAGTTGAAGATTTTTAACATCAAAATTATTATTGGTGATTACTACCGATTGTCCGTACGCTTCTATGCGTTGTAAATCTTTTACTGTAATGTTAAGGGTAACCTGGCTAGTCTCCATAGAGTTGATGTATAACGTTTGTCCGTTGCTCCTCACTGAAGTTTTGGTTGCGTCGTAATCTTCAGTACCAGTTACACTTTCTTTGTCGCCTTGTGTAAGTACAATTTTCACATTCCCACTTACCCAAATCCGATTGATAAGTTTTGCGCTTGGAGTGGGTACTGCTACTGGAGCCGAGTCAGCGGCAAAGGTTGTCATCACTGATGAAGTGAATAATACTGCTGTTAATGCTGCTGCGAATAATGTTTTTGCTATCGTTTTCATGACTGTATGTTTTAGGTTTTTTTATTGTTTTTATACTGATGAGACGTCAGCAATCTGAAAACGTTGCAGTGAGATCTGCTGTATTATACCAGTATCAGTTACTGGTAGACCAACGCCGGTAATTACTCGACGAACAGAGGCTTGAAGGCGGACTGAACAGCCAAATAGCCCTTAAGACTTCAGGCACATAAATTAGGTAATATGCTAATGTTCCACAGGCAGCAAGTACGGGTGTCGTTTTAAAAAAGCCATTACATCTTTTAATCTCGTTTTTAAGCATTAGATTATAGCTGATTTATTTTTAGGTAACGTCTACTTGAGTGGACTTTTAGAGCCCCTGCTGATAAGCTGATAGCATTCCATATAGCTTAAAGCATCCTTTAAAATACTTAAAAGTGAGTATAACAAACCCAGGAGCTATTGTTTAAATTTGAAATCATCAAACGCCAAAAGGGCAGTTAAAATGTTTACACGCTAAATTAATCTCAAATGTACCAACGCTCTCCTGATCAACCGTACCTAATACTAAATTCATTTCATCATCATTCCCCTCCTTCCAGCGGGAACCCTTTTAAGCAATTGATTTGCCCTTTGAATTATCGGAGAAACAAAATACATCCGTAAAGAACTAATGATACATATCAGGTTGCTGTATAGCAGCTGCGCAATGGCTATATGTTATCTGGCAAAACCATGTTAATGGTGATGATCTGCTCTTTTTTACCTGCCAAACCTTTTATAAACTCAGCACATAATAGATGAAAACAGAAAACTACGATGTTATTGTTATCGGAGGAGGCGCCATAGGACTGGCTTCAGCCTTCCATCTAGGTAAGCGAAAAGCCAAAACGTTGGTCCTTGAACAATTTACTTTTATAAATCAACTTGGCAGTTCTGCAGGCGTATCACGCCAGTTCCGAATTCCCTACCCAGACCAGTATATGGTTCAAATGGCTTTGGATGCGCAGCCTTACTGGGATGAACTTGAAAAACAGACTACTGAAACTTTACTTGATCGTGTGGGTACGCTCTGGTTTGGTGATCCGGCTGTACATTCTACAGAAGGGAACATTGCCGAGGCAGAACAAGCTTTAAAAGCTTTAAATGTTCCATACCAAACGCTGACAGCTCAAGAGATCGAAGAAAAATATCCTTTCAGAAATTTGCCAGCAACTTATACAGGCCTGTTTCAGCCAGATGGCGCCAGCATTAACTTTAAAGCTACAATTGAAACGCTTTTGAATCTTTCCAACAAAGAAGAAACTGTGACACTGGAAGAAAATTCACCGGTGCTTATGATAAATCAAGTGGGTGAGCAATTTGAAATTACCACTCCAAAAGGCATTTATATTGCCAAAAAACTGGCCATTATTCCTGGCCCATACATCAACAGTATTATCAATCTCCTTAACTTTAAGATAGAGGCTACTTACTGGAACATGTCTTCTGCTTATTTCAAAAAAACAGATCCATCCATCCAATATCCGACCTGGTTTATATTCCAAAACCCAATTGGGGAAAACGGCAATCAGTTTTATGGATTCCCATCTGTTGACTGGGATCATCCAGAATATATCCGGGTGGCGCCAGACTTCGTCATTGAGCCGATAGCAGCACCGGGTGACCGATCATTAATCCCTAACCAACAGGAACTGGAATATACTTCCACCTGGGTTGATGAGCACATGACTGGGTTAAGCAACGTGCCTGAGTATACCTCAACCTGCCTTATTGCCCTCAGTAAAATACAGAATAAGGAATTGTTGATCGATTTTGCGCCAAGCTATGTTCCCAATCATCGAAATATTGTGCTCTACGCTACAGGATGGGCAGCGAAGTTTACCCCGTTCTTAGGTAAAATTATGTCAGACCTGGTTTTGGATGGACATACGAATTTTGATATTACACCTTTCCAATTAGGCCACAGATTTTTTAAAGCACTATAAAAACGAGCTCTTATGAACAAAAATACCCCCTTAAATTCAGGGATGCATGCCGAACTAAAAACAGAGGTAGCCATTATTGGTGCCGGAACTTCGGGATTGTACACGGCTTATCGTCTGGTAACGGATCAGCGGTTTACAGCAAGCGAGGTTCAAATTTTTGATATGAATGATAAACTGGGGGGAAGGCTTGAATCAGTTAAGCTGCCCGGAATGGATTTCTGGGGAGAATTGGGCGGCATGCGCTACCTCACCTCTCAAGAAATTGTCACTACATTAATAGAAGGCTATCCGCTAACCGAGAAGGATCTTTCTAAACGTACTTCTGTTCTGAAAGATAAAATGACACCCGTACCATTTCCCATGGGCGATCCTTCAAAACTCATTATGTACCTGAGAAAAGAACACTTTAAACAGGATGCATGGACAGTTGCCCAAAGCAAGGGCGAAAAACTATCCACCCGGTTTTACCTCAATGATGATGATTTTGGGTTCAGCTCAGACCAGTTGTTTAACAAAATTATATATGATGTTTTGATGGCAGATGTATGGGTGGCTCAAACCTATGGGCACAAAATTATCAAAGGATCATCTGTCTATGATTATTCTTTTGAGTTAACAAGCCTGGATTGGGATGACATTAAGCCAAAATTGGTATATAATTTTCCTAACTCACCTTACGACAAGCGTAAAGTGAATGATTTAGGCTTTTGGAATTTGATCAAAGATCAGGTTTCGCAAGAAGGATATCAATTTCTAGCCAATGCCGGTGGCTATTATTCCAATACAATCAATTGGAATTCAGCAGAAGCGTTCCCTTACATGGTGGGAGATTTTACTGCCGGAACCATCTACAAGACCATTGATGAAGGCTATGATAGCATTGCCTATGCACTCGCCAATTCCTATATGGACCAGGACGGCGCCTGTATCTGGTCTGAAAATAAATTACTTACTTTTACCAAACAGCACGATTTACAGCACACTTATCGATACCAACTTACCTTTTTAAATTTAAAAACCAATACCAAGTGGAACGTGTATGCCAATACCTTGGTGCTGGCCATGCCCAGAAGAGCATTAGAGCTTCTGGATCAAGAGAACTTCTTTTTCAATGTCAACGAAAATTCTATCTTAAATCATAGTATTCAATCAGTTATTATGGAGCCTGCCTTTAAAATACTAATGGGCTTTAAATATCCATGGTGGGAAAATTTGAAAATTAGCTCAGGACACTCCATTACCGATCTGCCTATGCGCCAGTGCTATTATTTCGGTGAAGATCCTCAAACTAATAATTCCATGTTGCTCGGCAGTTATGGCGATATGGAAACCGAAACTTTTTGGAAAGCGCTAACGGATGATAAGTTGCTTTTCGAAGTGAAACCAGCTAAATCTGCATCCTTAAAAGAGCTCCATCAGCTAGATCGTGTTCAGGCAACAAAGTTAATGGTGGATGAACTGATGACCCAGCTACGCGAATTACACGGACCGGAAGTAACCATACCAGAGCCTTATGTTACTTACTTTAGAGACTGGACAGATGAGCCTTTTGGTGCGGGTTATCATGCCTGGAAAGCTGGGTTTTCCGTAGACAAGGTGATGCCTTATATGAGAAAGCCTGTGAAAGGAGAGCAAATTCACATCATAGGGGAGGCTTATTCCGATCAACAGGGCTGGGTTGAAGGCGCTTTCTGTGTGGCAGAAAAAATGTTACAGGATTATTTTGAACTCAATCCTCCCTTCTGGTTAAGCGATGATTACTATCTGGGCTGGTAAGCAGTTCCCCATTTGAAATCGTTTCGTATTTCCTTGTAGTGGTAGAGTTGTGTTTAATAGAAACCAATCTGGTAGCGGTACACTCTTGCGCGCTACCAGGTTGACCGTTCCTATGCATCACCTTTTTTATAAGCGGTTTGCATTCAATATAACTGATCAGGGATTGTCCAAATATGTAAATAAGTGTTTTAAAAGATGGCGAAACCAAGTGGTGGTTGAAAACTCACTGAACTATTTTTTAATTGTTTTGTTCTTTATAAAACTAAAATAAAATGTCATGATAGATCCTAAAGAAAAAGACGAACAGGCAGCATCACAAAATGAAGAAAATGTTAATCCTGAAACAAAACCTACCGAAGATACCAACTGGGATGAAAACCAGCGTATTGATGAAGAAGGTAATGAACTGGATGCTGATGATATAAAATAATCCCGATGAAAAAGATCTTAATGGTACTCACCTCGCACAGCGAAATGGAAAACACTGATGGTAAAACCGGTGTTTGGCTTGGCGAATTTACAGATCCATATTATGAATTTATTGATGCGGGCTACGAGGTTACACTCAGCAGCCCGAAAGGTGGCGGGCCACCGATAGATCCCATGAGCGAATTAACCGAGCATCTTACCGGTTCTAACCGCAGGTTTCAAGATGACGAAGTTGCAAAGGCGGCATTCGCGCATACTACACCATTGAATCAGGTAAATGCAATTGACTTTGACGCGGTATTTTATCCAGGTGGGCATGGCCCGATCTGGGATCTGGCGGTTGATAACAATAGTGGTATACTCATTCTTGATTTCCTGGATGCTGGTAAACCTGTGGCAGCAGTATGCCATGGACCTGCAGCGCTTATTAGCGCAAGCCGGCTGAGGCCTGGCTTTTTAAACGGTAAAACTCTTTGTGCCTTTAGTAATGCAGAAGAAACACTAGTGGGCCGCAGTAACAATGTACCCTACTTACTTCAAACAAGGCTTGAAGAGCTAGGCGCTGAAGTAAAAACAGCTTTGCTTCCCTTCCTTTCTCATGTAGAGAGAGACGGCCTACTTATTACAGGACAAAATCCACTTTCTGCAGGCCCGACTGCTAAAGCCTTAATAGTGTTTCTAGAGGAACCAGAGAAAATAACTCCAGCAATTTAAGCCTGGTTGTCCTTATACAAATTTTATTATACATTGTTTAACTGATCAGTTTGGCCATTCATTGTGCTCAATTGATCAGTTTCTTGTATAAAGGGGTTTGCAGTCAGAATCCTATGATTTCTTAAGTTAGCTCACTCATACCTAGGGAATTCAGTAATTCTAGCTATTCCTGTATCAGCTAAATTAGAAAGAAGGGTCGTGGCAAAAACTACAGTTTATTAAAATCTACTCAACAATTTTCCGGTTTATCCTGTTCTTTTTTAAGTATCCTTGCGGTTGATGTACTATGAATAGTATGTAGTAATACCTAACTGAGGTTAATCGTCATTCAGTTATCTATGGTTAGCTAAACTTGATGTATTGCGTAGGGAGATTTAATTAATAACTTTTGCATTTGAGTAAATTTAAATGCGACTTATAACGGATTTAATTATTAAATCATTTAGAAGATGGAATTATGTATAGCTTATTATATACCAGTACTGCTACAGAAGTAATGCAACCAGCCGCACTTAAAGAAATTTTGAGGTACTCGAGAGGCTGGAACAAAGATCATGCAATTACCGGTTGCCTAGCTTATATCGAGGGGATGCTCGGTGATAAACATTATTGCAGATTTATACAGGTACTAGAAGGGCCAGAAAAAGAGCTGATAGCGCTGTTTAAAAATATCCGGAAAGATTCCAGGCATCACACCGTTACCTTGATTAAACAGGGTAAAATAGATAAACGCCATTTTGAATCATGGGAGATGGGATTTGAGAAAATGCGTTTAGAAGATAACCGCGTGCTGCAGGATTTTTTTAAACTGGACCCTCAATTAATTGCTTTACAAGGAACCATTGGCAATAATATGATGATGGATTTTATGAAGTCTTTTTATGATTACCTTTAACTGGTATCCATGATAATGTTCATATTGGCTATATTCCTTTCAAAACATCAGGCATTGGGAAAGGCTGCTATAGACCTTGCTTATATGAAATATGGTATAGTTTTGGTTTTTCTTTATCCTGGTAATATTTAATCACTTTTTGATTGAAGGCTTCAATCCTATCAAGTAGGTCCTGCGTTTCCTTTTGTGCTTTTCATTTAATTGTCCAATTGCTTGAATGCCGCCGTTATTCCGGTCCTGGGATCACGTATAGGAATGTCTTCCCGGAAATTAATCATCTTCATACTGTTGAAATCTGCTTGATGAATTCACCATAAAATTTATCAGCTGTCTACCATTTTAAAGACGATTTATCGAAAATCCAGCAATAATTTAATTTCGCTTCCTTACACACGTGATGGATGTCTAGATATTTGAAAGGCTTCGGCGGAACAAAATGATAACCACTATTCATCGATCAAAAATTATTAATTTTTTAGCAAAATGAAATAGGTTACTAATAGTTATTTTGATTGAATTTGAGAGGGGGAGTATAAAATATTCCTAAAATATTTCCTAGTTTTTTTAGAAACAAAATGGGTATTTAATATTTAATTAGTTGTAACTAATTGGTTATTAAAAAAGTATGTTAACAATGCTAAACAAAACACTCTTAACGAATTTACCGATTAATTTAATACGACAGAACTTTCTATAATTGATTATCTCGCAAGTGGATTAACTAGCCATGCCATTGCGGAAAAGGTTTTCTGGAGTAGACGGCCGTTGAAGGTATAAAACAACTATTATTATTTAAGACTGAGTCTATTAATTCTGCCATGATTGTAGCCTTTGCTTTTAGAAATGGAATATTGGTTTAACATATAGATACTTGCCTTCATAATTGATCTATTTATCCCAAACATCAAATTCTCTGGTATCGTAAATAGTGAATGACCCCAGATGTTCTCCCTGGTTATAAAATACATATTCAATCTCGTTGGTTTTTAAACCTGTTTCCTCAACATATAGGTCAGACTGTAATATAATTTCAGCGTAAATCTCATTTTTAAAATGAGTTATGTTTGCATCAAGTATATTAATTAGGATTGAATTGTTTTTGCCAGCAGTTATGAACCAACCTTTTTTTACAAAATAAGCAGCTAATCGTTTAGCACGTTCTATTACGTATGGAGTAGATTCAAGAATTTCCATATTACAATATAGAAAAATAAGGATTATAAAAAAAGCCTTCGATGTAAAGGCTTTCTTTCAAACTAACCAAAGTATGATCGTTTATGGGAAACGATAAATTATTAACGGTCTTGTATGTATTTTGTTTTATCGGCGGATATTTTTAAGCTAATTTTTGTGGGCGGTCGGTTTATCAATAATCGGAACTAAAATGGAAGTGATTTGTGCAGCTGATTTGTTATAAAAAATAAAGCCCTCGCTGATGACGAGGGACTGAATAATTACATTTAAGCCGCTATATTCATTTGTACTAACTCCAAATTTTGAGCGGTAATTTTCACTTCTCAAAGTTTAATTTTGCTTGACAAGAATTCTCAAGCCTAAATGGCAATTTCAAGCTCATTACCGTGTAAGCTGTACATGTTGTTTGCAGACAGCCCTTGTTTACAGAAGTTTGCATAATACTTAAACATTGCACTAAGGCAACGGTATGAAATTTTGATACTAGAAAATGTTGAAATACTTGGTTTTTTGAGACATTTTTCGTTGCTGTGATTTGTGCATATAAATTTACAAATCCTAGAAAAATATCCAGTAGAAATAGGTGCTTTTTCTAACAGTTTTACACTTTGTTTGATTAATGTAAATGGGATTTAATGATGAGAGGAACATGTGTACGATGATTTCTTTAGTTTAAATGGCTAACTCTCTTCCTATGAAATGCTAAATTTATTATTCTTGAACTTCACGAATGAACTCAATAATGCCTTTAACTAAGTAGTATAATATTATAAGGACAGCACATCCTATAGTGAAAATTAAAATTTCAGGGGTTCCAATTATTGAGAGATACATAATTTAATATTAATTTTAATAAATCTACAAAAAATATCATAAGTCTTTCATGATATTTACAATGACTTACTCTTCATTTTGTGAGAAAGGTTGCTGCTCATATGTGGGTAATCTAAGCTCTGAATCTAATCGACCTCATTGCATTTAATATAATCATTAATTCCCTCACTCTATTCGATCAAGAAATTCTCCATTCTCGAGCATCAAATTAAGTAGTAAATGCCCTAATATACAATACTATGGCTTTAGTACCTCATATTCAATAATTCTAAATGCCTTCTCTTCCTTATCAAATGTCAGGTGGTCAATGCATTTGTGTTATAATAAATCCTAACTTTAAAACATTAAGCCCCTGATAGGCTTTCAAATTTCAATCAAAGATTCTCTGGTTTAATATACTACGAATGAGAAATCGTGGATTAAAACGTCAGAATTAGTGTTTTCTCTGATTTAGTATTGCTACTAAAATCAGCTGTAATTGTTAGATATCGGATTTGGTAGGTTTTAAGATTAGCCAGATTGTAACTATCAGTATTAAATCCATCAAATATACTAATATACCCGTCTTTAAAACTGAATTCGACTCCATATTTAGATGGTAATGTTGTAGGTTCAAACAAGCCCGTTTTATAGGCAACAATTCTTTTTAACTTGTTTTCTGAAATTACCTCTTTGAGATGTTCAGCAGTCTTTTCTGCTTCGGTATGTATTTCATCTTTTTTACATCCAATTATTGACATTGCAACAATAATAATCAACAAGATATTTCTTTTCATGGTAATAAATAATGGGGCGGGCTTTACAAGATTTTATTGTAAAATGCTACTGAGCATGAGGCCCGAATTTCTGATTTACAGTACTAGGTTAAAAACTTATGTGTACCGATACGCTTTGTGATACCGGTATCGCAAATATACGTTAATGTTTCCGACACCTCAACTTTTATTGATGACAATTTGTAAGAAATGCAACGTAGCGACAAATTCAGTGCCTGTTGGATAAAGAGCTTATCCCTCGAAGATGGCCTAATTTTTAGACTACGAAGTGGGTCTTCTAGCCTATGACAGATGGATCATCAGTTGCTGTTTCGTCAGTCATAAATACTTATTTATCGTCAGCGAACGAACAAAAATTGCCCTGAACATCCTGAATCATTTTGTGAGTTATTAAGACCTATATCCATTTAGTTTATTAAATAATATTTCGCTTAATAAATCAGTCGGCGTTGGCTTTTTAATAGCGGCATATCTGATATCTCGGAATGTTAGAAATGAAAGCCTTCTTTAGAGAGAACAAATTGGGAAGGCCCTACTCTTGCCACCTATATTGGTTTATGGAGCAGCGTTTTATGTGTACTAGGTTGGTGTATAGGATTTATCTTTAAATCGACACAAGCATAGGTGCCATTACAACTCTTGCATTGAAGTAACAATATTTTAGATGTCATAGACTACGTTTGTTATGAATTATCATAACCGTCTACCATTTTGAAAAAATCGGATCTTCGTTTAGTGTACCAACTTATCATCACCACATCTTGCCATCGTTCATGATATACGGATTTATACCACCTCCGAATTGAAAGACTTCATTCTCTCTAAAATTTTTAAATTTTTGCTTTCTATTTTCTTCATCAGTGACCACAATAGTCTGGGCCTCGAATAAGTA
>Ga0308159_1000308_pt1 | contig 135514 bp, 113 predicted proteins | sample PhyCR1_FD_201040 | JGI IMG/M metagenome (GOLD analysis project Ga0308159, IMG submission 201040) | Phyllosphere microbial communities from UC Gill Tract Community Farm, Albany, California, United States - DLSLC.R1 | ecosystem: Host-associated > Plants > Phyllosphere > Unclassified | place...
CCACACGGGCCGATTTCTTATAGGCTTTGTTCCAGTCATTACCCAGAACATTCATTGCGTAAAGTACGCGGCGGTGCACCGGTTTCAAACCATCGCGCACATCTGGCAGCGCACGTCCGACGATAACGGACATGGCATAATCCAAATAAGAGTTTTTAAGCTCTTCTTCGATGTTTATCGGTGTGATTTCTCTGGCAAGGTCGCTCATGGAGCTGCTATCCCTCTCTGATTATTCAAGGCCGCTGCCTATAAATACCCAAATTACACAGGGTATAGGCAAAGGTGTCAAACTATAGCACGAAGCTGCCTCTCGGTCCCTAGAATATGTATAATCGACTTCACAAGGCATAAGGAGTTTATCAGCCCAATGACAACCACATCGAACAGCAAACAAGACACGACCCCCTCGCAACACGTTGATATCCAGAACGTGGACCACTCCGAGATAGCCAAGTTCGAGGCCGTTGCCTCGCGCTGGTGGGATCTGGAAGGGGAATTCAAACCGCTGCACCGCATCAATCCGCTGCGCCTGGACTACATTCTCGCGCGTTCGAACGGGCTGTTCGGCAAGGATGTACTCGACGTCGGCTGTGGCGGCGGTATTCTGAGTGAAAGCATGGCCCTCGCGGGTGCCAACGTAACCGGTCTCGACATGGGCGCGGAGCCGCTGGAAGTCGCGCGTCTGCATGCACTTGAGAGCGGTGCCAAACTGACTTACGTGCAGGAAACCGTTGAAGCGCACGCCGATGCCAACCCGCAGCGCTACGATGTCGTGACCTGCATGGAGATGCTCGAGCACGTGCCGGACCCGGCCTCGGTCGTGGCGGCCTGTGCGCGTCTGGTCAAACCGGGCGGCCACGTCTTCTTCTCCACCATCAACCGCAACAACAAAGCCTGGCTGATGGCGGTGTTTGGTGCCGAATACGTGTTGAAAATGGTGCCGAAAGGGACCCACGACATCAAGAAATTCATCAAGCCTTCGGAATTGCTGTCGTGGATTGACCGCACGCCGCTGTTCGAGCGCCACATCATCGGCCTGCATTACAATCCGCTTTCCGATCACTTCAAGCTGGGCCCCAATGTCGACGTTAACTATATGTTGCACACCCAGTCGCAGGAAAATGCCGAAAGCTAGGACCTAGTCAAGCCCTTATCACCCGTCTAAAGGGCGTAATTGCTGCCTTGCGCGCGATTTTTCGTTGGGACGGGTGGATAAAAGCTTAGTTTTTAGGGCATTGGCACGCCCGGACGCAGGAACATGATTTTTTAGAATAGTTTCGGGCATCAATATAGCGTTTTTTTCTAACGTTTAATAAATCGGCAGTCGATCGCGTTTTCGAAAAATATAAGAAAATCGTATCGTAGATATTGACAGTTCCACTAACCCAGCAGCAATGGGCGCTGCGGCGACACCCGCAAAATTTCTCCCCAACTTATCCACAAAAACGGCCCGTTTCGTCCCTTGCAAAAGTGTGGTCTGAACACTATCTTGTCCTCAGAAAATAATACACCCACAACATATTGTGTTTATATCCTGACCATCGCACTAGACATTGTCGGCGCTTCGCAGCCTGATGATGCGCTGACGTGCGATGTGTTCATTTGAAATAAACCCTTTAAGGTATAATCCCGAATGAATCAGAGTCTACTTGTTACTAAACGTGATGGCCGCAAGGAACGCATCGATCTTGATAAAATTCACCGCGTCATCGATTGGGCAGCGGAAGGCCTTCAAAACGTCTCGGTTTCTCAGGTAGAGCTGCGCTCGCACATTCAGTTTTATGACGGGATTAAAACCGCCGATATTCACGAAACCATCATCAAGGCAGCCGCCGACCTTATCTCCAAAGATGCACCGGACTACCAGTATCTGGCCGCGCGTCTGGCGATTTTCCACCTGCGCAAGAAAGCCTACGGCCAGTTCGAGCCACCGGCACTTATCGACCAGGTCACCAAAATGGTCGAGATGGGCAAATACGACAAGCATCTGCTGGAAGACTACTCGCTCGACGAGTTCGAGCAGATGAACAGCTACATCGATCACTGGCGTGACATGAACTTCTCCTACGCCGCGGTCAAGCAGCTCGAAGGCAAATATCTGGTGCAGAACCGCGTCAGCGGCCAAATCTACGAGAGCGCCCAGTTCCTGTACATTCTGGTGGCGGCCTGCCTGTTCTCCGGCTACCCGCGCGAAACCCGTCTTGATTACATCAAGCGCTTCTACGATGCCGTCTCGACCTTTAAAATCTCGCTGCCTACGCCCATCATGTCCGGCGTGCGTACCCCGACTCGCCAGTTCAGCTCCTGCGTACTTATCGAGTGCGGCGACAGCCTGGATTCCATCAACGCGACCTCCAGCGCCATCGTGAAATACGTGTCACAGCGTGCCGGCATCGGCATCAACGCAGGCCGTATTCGTGCGCTGGGTAGCCCGATTCGCAGCGGCGAAGCGTTCCACACCGGCTGTATTCCGTTCTACAAGCACTTCCAGACTGCCGTGAAATCCTGTTCTCAGGGCGGCGTGCGTGGCGGTGCCGCGACCTTGTTCTACCCAATGTGGCACCTGGAAGTCGAAAGCCTGCTGGTGCTGAAAAACAACCGTGGCGTTGAAGGCAACCGCGTTCGTCACATGGACTACGGCGTGCAGATCAACAAGCTGATGTATCAGCGTCTGGTCAAGGGCGGCGACATCACGCTGTTCAGCCCGTCCGACGTGCCTGGCCTGTACGATGCCTTCTTTGCCGATCAGGACGAGTTCGAGCGCCTGTACACCCAATACGAGCAGGACGACAGCATCCGCAAGCAGAAAGTGAAAGCGGTTGAACTGTTCTCCCTGATGATGCAGGAACGCGCCTCGACCGGCCGTATCTACATTCAGCACGTGGACCACTGCAACACCCACAGCCCGTTTGATCCAGCCATCGCGCCGGTTCGCCAGTCAAACCTGTGTCTGGAAATCGCGCTGCCGACCAAACCGTTGAACGACGTCAACGACGAAGAAGGCGAGATCGCGCTGTGTACGCTGTCTGCCTTCAACCTTGGCGCCATCGACAGCCTCGACGATCTCGAAGAGCTGGCGACGCTGGCTGTACGTGCTCTCGATGCCCTGCTCGACTATCAGGACTACCCGATTCTGGCCGCCAAACGTGGCGCAATGGGTCGTCGTACTCTGGGTATCGGCGTCATCAACTATGCTTATTATCTGGCGAAAAATGGCGTGCGTTACAGCGACGGCAGCGCCAACAACCTGACTCACCGTGCGTTCGAAGCTATCCAGTATTACCTGTTGAAAGCCTCCAACGAGCTGGCTATCGAGCAAGGTGCCTGCCCGTGGTTCAAGGAAACCACTTACTCGCAGGGCGTGCTGCCGATCGACACCTATAAAAAGGATCTCGATACCCTGTGCGACGAGCCGCTGCATTATGATTGGGAAGCGCTGCGCGCCAGCATTCAGGAACATGGTCTGCGTAACTCCACGCTCTCTGCGCTGATGCCGTCCGAGACCTCTTCGCAGATTTCGAACGCCACCAACGGTATCGAACCGCCGCGCGGTCACGTGAGCATCAAGGCATCCAAAGACGGCATCCTGCGTCAGGTGGTTCCAGAGTACGAGCGTCTGAAAGACCAGTACGAACTGCTGTGGGACATGCCGAACAACGATGGCTACCTGCATCTGGTCGGGTTGATGCAGAAGTTCGTCGACCAGGCGATTTCGTCTAACACCAACTATGATCCATCCCGCTTTGCCAACAGCAAAGTGCCGATGAAACAGCTGCTGAAAGACCTGCTGACCGCCTACAAATTCGGCGTGAAAACACTGTACTACCAGAACACCCGCGACGGCGCGGACGATGTTCAGGAAGACATGAAGGCAGAAGTTGACGACTGCGAAAGCGGCGCCTGCAAAATTTAATTAATTTTACTTCTATCCTGCATTCGCGTCGTAGCCCCACGGATAACGTGGCTACGACGCGCTTCTTTGGATAGGGGTCTCGAGGGTTATCATGGCTTATACCACTTTTTCTCAAAATAAAAACGATCAGCTGCTGGAGCCGATGTTCTTCGGCCAATCCGTCAACGTGGCGCGCTTCGACCAGCAGAAATACGAAATCTTTGAAAAGCTGATTGAAAAGCAGCTGTCTTTCTTCTGGCGTCCGGAAGAGATTGACGTTGCGCGCGACCGTATCGATTTCCAGAGTCTGCCCGAGCACGAAAAACACATCTTCCTCAGCAACCTGAAATACCAGACTTTGCTGGATTCGATTCAGGGTCGTAGCCCGAACGTCGCGCTGCTGCCTCTTATCTCGATTCCCGAGCTGGAAACCTGGGTCGAAACCTGGGCGTTTTCGGAAACCATTCACTCGCGCTCGTACACGCATATTATCCGTAATATCGTCAACGATCCGGGTCTGGTGTTCGACGACATCGTGACCAACGAAGAGATCCTGAAGCGCGCGAAAGACATTTCAGGCTACTACGATTCACTGATTGAAATGACCAGCTACTATCACCTGCTGGGCGAAGGCACGCATCAGGTCAACGGCAACACCGTGGTCGTGAATCTGCACGAGCTGAAAAAGAAACTCTACATCTGCCTGATGAGCGTCAACGCGCTGGAAGCGGTACGTTTCTACGTCAGCTTCGCCTGTTCGTTTGCCTTTGCCGAGCGCGAGTTGATGGAAGGCAATGCCAAAATCATCAAGATGATCGCCCGCGACGAAGCGCTGCACCTGACCGGTACACAACATGCACTGAACCTGCTGCGCAGCGGTGCCGATGATCCGGAAATGGCCGAGATAGCCAAAGAGTGCGAGAAAGAGTGTTATGACCTGTTTGTGCTGGCCGCCGAGCAGGAAAAAGACTGGGCAGAATACCTGTTCCGCGACGGTTCCATGATTGGTCTGAACAAAGACATTCTTTGCCAGTACATTGAATACATTACCAACATCCGTATGCAGGCCGTCGGGTTAACCGCACCGTTCAAGACCCGTACCAACCCGATCCCGTGGATCAACGCCTGGTTAGTCTCTGATAACGTTCAGGTTGCGCCACAGGAAGTTGAAGTCAGCTCTTATCTGGTAGGTCAGATCGATTCAGAAATGAACGCCGACGACCTGAGCGATTTCGAGTTCTAGGATGGGTAGCTCAACCATCACGCTGCACGATCACGGCAAAACGCTCGTCTGCAAAGGCGAGCCAGCCAATCTTCTGCAGGTTTTCGAACAACACCAGCTGGTGGTCGAATACCAATGCCGTGAAGGCTACTGCGGATCGTGCCGCATGCGATTGGTCAAGGGCAACGTGACCTACAGTCAAAAGCCGCTGGCATTTATCAACGAGGGCGATATCCTCCCGTGTTGTTGCCTGCCGGTGGACGATATCGAACTGGCGCTCTGATCCTCCCCTTCAAGGCTTTGAGGAGGAGGTCATCAAGTTAATTCGATGCGTCGAGGGGCAGCGGCGAATCCTGAACCACGGTTTTCATGACCAGCGTTGAGGTAAGGCGCTGCACACCCGCGAGGCCCGAGAGCTGTTCATCGTACAGCCGTTGAAAGGCGGGTAAATCCCGCGTGATGATATTCAGGAGATAATCCGGATTACCAAACAGCCGTTGCGCCTGAATTATCTGTGGGATCCCCTTCACTGCCTCTTCAAATACGCTGACCGCCTGCCTGTCGCCCTCGCGCAGGGTCACGAAAACGATAGCCGAAAAGTTTAATCCGAGACGGACGGGGTCAAGGTGGGCGCGATATCCACTGATGATGCCTTCCTGCTCCAACGCCTTGACCCGTCGCTGACAGGGCGACAGACTTAGCCCTACCCGCTCGGCAAGCTCGGTCAGTGAAAGTCGGCCGTCGATTTGCAGCTCGGCAAGGATCTTGCGGTCAGTTCTGTCCATTGATAAAAATCTCCCCCTCTTTAGCGCTTTTACCCGTAATAACGACAACACATTCTACTGACACAACGATATTCTTTCCATCCACGTTAATCGTAGTTAATGAATCGGAAGTGAAAGAGAAAATGTCTGTATCCGTTGAAGTCAAAGCGAGGAGTCACGCGCATAAAAAAGGGAGATCCTCCCCATGCCGTTGAATCTGTTTGCCGCATTTTGGGGCGTTTCCATCCTGTTTGTCATTACTCCCGGCGCGGATTGGGCCTATGCCATCTCGGCGGGTTTGCGCGGTCGCAGAGTGATTCCGGCCGTCGCGGGCATGCTCGGCGGCCATCTGATTGCCACCCTTCTCGTCGCTGCGGGAATCGGCACCCTGATTGCCGGTGCGCCGGGCGTGCTTTCGGCGCTCACCCTGGCCGGCGCGGGGTACCTGCTCTGGCTTGGTATAGGGATGCTGCGCCACCCTTCTCTGCCCCGGGCCGAAGAAGGCGAAGATGTCGGCTCGCGAAAAAAGTGGGCGCTCAAGGGACTTTGCATCAGTGGACTCAACCCGAAAGTCTTTCTTCTCTTTCTCGCCCTGCTGCCGCAATTTACCGACACGCATGCGAGCTGGCCGCTTCCGCTCCAAATGTCCACGTTGGGTCTTGTCCACGTCTTCAGTTGCGGCGTGGTGTATCTGCTGGTGGGATATGGCGCAAGCGCGGTACTCAAGACACGCCCGCGCGCGGCGCAGCGAGTCAGCCGTATTTCAGGCGGTTTGATGATAGCGATCGCGGCAATCTTGCTGGTGGAACAGTTCATCTAGTCACTGTCGCTTTGCACGCGTCAGTGATGAGACACAGAAAGGCCGCTGGTGGCAGAAACCAAGGGGAAATTCGGCGTTAAAGCTAGTGTCGCGCGGGAGTTTACTACTTTTGTTCTCTTTCTCGGCGGGTTCATCACACGCGCATGTGCTGGCCTCAAGAGGTTGAATAAGTGCTTGAGGCCAGGCTTTTGGAGAGGCGCAATCACGCGCCTTTTACACTTTTTCTACCACGTTCATCCACGGATAATCCGCCACCACCGGCCACGCATTGAGATAGCGGCGCAGCATATCCATCGCGACCATCGCCAGAGTTTCCTGGCGCAGTTCAAGCCCGTGACGCCCGGCGGTGTATTCAATCGTCATACCGCTGGTGCCCGCTGGCGTGTGCAAGGCCAGACTGATTCGATTTTCGATAACTGCGCCCACGGCCAGCGCCAACTGGGCGCCGGTGCGTTCGGCCAAAAGCTGGGCCCGCGCCAGTAATGCGCAAAGCGTTTCGTCTTCCGTTCCGCAGGCAGGCAGAAGATCACCGCCCACCAGCGGCACATCGGCATTCTGCAAGCGCCAGTTTAGCAGTCCGCCCGTGAAGCTTTCGCTGATGGCCAGACGAAGGTTCTGTTCCAGCAGACGTTCGGCAAGCCGTGCGGGTAAACTGCCGAAGCCTTCGAAAATCGTGCTTTCACCGGCGACCTCACGGACGCGCTCCCAGATTTCGCGCATTGCGGTCTCCTGCGCGCGCGGACCGGTCAGTTTCAGCTCGATAATCGGGGAAGACGAGCGATAGCCCAGCGCCACACCTTCCGGCAACGGTTGCCCGTCGAGTTCGCTGGCCAGATCACTTTCACCCCGACCAAAGGTGGTCAGACGCAGACATAGCGGTGCCTCAAGCGCGGGATACGCGCGGTGCAGGCGCGGCACAATCTGCTGTTCGACCATGACCTTAAATTCAGACGGTACACCCGGCGTGAAGAACAGCTGGCAGCGGTTGAGTTTGAGGGTAAAGCCGCAGGCCGTGCCGACCGGATTGTCGAGAATCTCCGCATTGGCCGGAATTTGGGCCTGTTTGCGGTTGGAATCGGCCATGGGCCTGCCGCGCGAGGCAAAAAACGACTCCATCGTCTTGATCCAGCCTGCATCTTCGACAAGCTCGACGCCGCTGGCCTTCGCCGCCGCCTGCGCACTGAGATCGTCGCTGGTCGGCCCAAGGCCGCCGTTGACGATAAGCACATCGGCGATATGGCTGCGCTCGAGCATGACCGACACCAGCTCCTCGAAGCTGTCGCCAACCGTTTCACGGCTGGTCATCGGCAATCCCTGATCAAACAGGTACTTCGCCAGCCACGCGGCGTTTGAATCGACAATTTGGCCATGCAGCACTTCTTCGCCCGTGCTAAGCATCTCAACCCTAAGCATTACCCTCTCCTTCCTTTACATGACTAAACCTTAGAAATTCACCGCGCCGCCAATGTAGGCACCGTCGGCGATAATGTTGTCACGGTGTCCGTCCTTGCCTTCCAGCGCCTGATAGCGATAACCCACATCGACTGTCACCAGACTGATTGGCGTAAAGCGCACACCGCCGTTGGCTTCTTTATAATTGTTGACGCCGCTTGAGAGTGAATCCGGCGCGTAATAACCCTCTCCGTACAGGCTCACATAGCGGCCCAGTGGCAGTTGCAGACCGCCGCCGACCGGAATGGCGTAACCTTCGTCGCCGTCTTTTGGATGGGTGTACAGCGCTTTTCCGCCGACGGTCGCCATGACCGGTCCGAGTGCGATGTTGTAGCCCAGACCGACACCGGCAACGTCGCCGTCGTTATCGCTGTGCGCCCAGTTTCCGCTCAGTGCCAGGCCCGGCGTCGTGGTACCGAAACCGACGCCCAGGTTGGTATAGTGTTGGCCGATTTGCGCGTTAACGCCAATCGCGTGTGCAGAAACGGTGGTCATCAGCAGTGCGGCAGCCGAGCATGCAACTAAAGTCTTTTTCATTTTTTATCCAGATTAATCATTAAACTATAAGTGAATCCCTCACTGGCAGTCTAAAGCAATTTTCGGGAGGAGTAAGTAGGTCAAAGACTTAAAATTGATTGAATGTGTGGCTGGAGGTTGCAATAAAAAGCCCCGTCTGCCAGACGGGGCGCATGAGGTTACGCCGACTCTCCGTGGGATTTCACCATACTCTGCCGATAGGCGCGCTGGCGCGTTATCCACGGCAAGACCACGAGGGCGAAAAGCCCGCAGACAGCGGCTATCGACAGCCAGACGCCCGGCATCGCCTTGTTGCCCGTCACGTGAATGAGATAGCTTGAAATCGCCGGGGTAAAGCCGCCGAAAATGGCGGTGGCGAGACTGTAGGCCATCGAAAAGCCGGTTGCCCTGACCTCCGGCGGCATGATTTCGGTCAGAGCCACAACCATCGCCGAATTGTAGCTGGCGTACATAAAGGAGAGCCACAATTCCACTTCGAGCAGGCGCGCAAAGCTCGGCGCACCCACCAGCCAGTGCAGCGCCGGATAGGAGGTGAACAGCATCAGCGCACTGAATGTCAGCAACAGCGGACGACGTCCCACCTTGTCGGAAAACGCGCCCATGATGGGCAACCAGAACAGATTGGAGACGCCGACGCACAGCGTGACGATAAAGCTCTGCTGCTGACTGAGTTGCAGCACGTTTTTACCAAAGGTCGGCGTAAAGGCGGTAATCAGGTAAAAAGAGACGGTTGTGGTGACCACCATCAACATACCGACCAGCACGATTTGCCAGTGAGTGGCGACCGACTTCGCAATTTCACTCATCGATGGATGGTGCTTGCGCTGCTGAAAGGCGTCCGTCTCTTCCATCATGCGGCGGATCCAGAACAGGAACGGCACAATCAGACAGCCGATGGCAAACGGAATACGCCAGCCCCATTCATTCATGATGGCGTTGCCGAGCAAATGGTTGAGCAGCACGCCGAGCAACGCCGCAAACACGACCGCGACCTGCTGACTGGCGGATTGCCAGCTCACGTAAAATCCCTTGCGGCCTTCGGGGGCAATTTCGGAAAGATAGACAGATACGCCCCCCAACTCGACCCCCGCCGAGAAGCCCTGCAACAGGCGGCCAAGCAAAATCAGCACCGGAGCCGCTACGCCAATGCTGTGATAACCCGGCACGCAGGCGATGGTCAACGTGCCAAACGCCATTAGACAAAGTGTTATCAGCAAGCCTTTCCGGCGGCCATGATGGTCGATGTAGGCGCCCAATACCATCGCACCCAGCGGGCGCATCAGGAAACCGGCACCGAAGGTCATCAGGGTCAGCATCAAAGAGGCAAACGGGTTGGAGTCGGGAAAGAAGGTGTGCGCGATAGCGTTGGCGTAATAGCCAAACACCATGAAGTCATACATTTCGAGGAAATTACCGCTGGCGACGCGGAAGATATTGATGGCCTTGCCCTGTCTGTTCACGCCCGAGGCGGCGCTAAGTGATGATGTCATGTTAACTCCCGGTTTTTTACCACCCAGTTAACCTGTCTTTAACATCACTCTGTGTGATGGTATTCACACTTTGTTAGCCTGCTATTTAGTTTTCGGTAACACAATATTTACGCAGGTTACGGCTGTAGCAACCTGCACCATGAAGGGTGCAAAAAAGAAGAGACAGCCGGGGCTGTCTCCTTCATCGTGCGTCATGCTTGCTGTTGCCAGCGGTTGCCTTAGCGGCGAACCAGCAGACCTATCAGCAGACCTACCGCAGCGCCGACACCAACGCCGTGCCACGGTTTGTCATGCACATAAGTGTCTGCCTGATGGGCAACGGTACGCGCTTTCGCGTAATAGCTATCTGATGCCGAACTCAGACGTGATTGCACGTCACTCAGCGCCTGTTCGGCTCGTGTCTTTATTTCGATGTATTTCTCATCGGCTTTATCACCAGAAGATTTAAGCACCTCTTCCAGCGTTTCACTCAGCATTTTCAGATCGTCGTCAAGACTGGTTTGCTGTGGTTCGAATTGGTTAGCCATTCTGTTCTCCTTATGATGTGATTTCGGCGAGTTAACTCTCGCGGTCGCTAAACCTTACCCCATTAACCGTAGTCTACTTTTCAGCGCGTTGCCGAAATCTATAGGAAAGAAATGCATAACTGTCAGGATTTTAAGAACCTTCCGACGAGAGTGTAAGGGTGGTGCAAATATCGGGGCGAAAAAAAACCGCACATCGAAAATGCGCGGTTTAGATAAAGGATTTAGCAGGATTACAGCAGCGGTTGCGCCAACTGAACCAGCGAGATAAGCGGCTGCGGATAAATACCCAGAATCAGCACCAGAATCGCCGAAATCAGTACCACGACACCGCCCGCCGTAAATGCCCAGTTGGTTGGCGTATCGCGAACCAGTCTCTCCGGCGCGTTGAGGAACAGGCTCACGGTCACGCGCAGATAGTAGTAAAGCCCTATCGCACTGCCGACGACCACCGCACCGGTCAACCACCACAGATGCGCGGTCACGCCGGTCGCAATCACGTAGAATTTGCCGATAAAGCCCAGCGTCATCGGGATACCCGCCAGAGACAGCATCATCACCGTCATGACCGCAGACAGAATAGGCTTGTGCCAGAACAGACCGCGGTAAGAGAACAGCGATTCGGCATCCGGTCCGCTGTAAGGGCTGGACATCAGGCTCACTACGCCAAACGCGCCAAGGCTGCTGAACAGATAACCGGCCAGATAGACACCGACGGTTTCCATCGACAGCTGATGCGTCTGCACCGCAATCAAGGCCACCAGCAGATAACCCAGATGCGCGATGGAAGAGTAACCCAGCAGACGCTTGATGTTGCTCTGGCTAATCGCCATCAGGTTGCCGACCAGAATGGAGCAGAAGGCGATAATGCCGAGCACCACGCGAATCGCTTCACTGTTGGCTACCGGCGCGTAGAGGAACAGGCGCATGACCACGGCGAAAATGGCAATCTTGCTGGCGGTAGCCAGGAAGGTCGACACCGGCGCAGGCGCGCCCTGATACACATCGGGCGTCCACAGGTGGAAAGGCACCAGCGACAGCTTGAAGCCCAGTCCGACAATCATCAGACCCAGCCCTGCCAGCAGCAGCGGTTCGTGCATGACGGCGTCGGAAAGGTTCTTTCCAAGCGCCATAAAGGACAGGTCGCCGGACTGCGCATAAAGCAGCGCCATTCCAAACAGCAGGAAGGACGATGCCGCGGCAGACAGCAGCATGTACTTGATGCTGGCCTCCAGCGAGCGTTTCTGACGATATGCGTAACCAATCAGGCCAAACAGCGGCAGCGAAATCAGCTCGATGCCGAGGAACATCGAGGCCAGATGGTTGGCGCATGCCAGCAGAATGCCGCCCATCGCCGCGATAAGCACCAGCAGATAGAACTCTTCGCGGTTGTCGGGATAGCCTTCGAGCCACGGATAGGCAAACGTGCTGGTAGCCAGACTCGCCAGCAGCACCAGCCCGATGTAGAACATCGAATAGCCGTCGATACGCAGCAGCGGTGTGACGTCCTGTGGCCCGACCTGAGCCACGAAGTAGACGGAAAGCAGCGCAAGGTTAAGGCCGATAACGGTCAGTGTGGCATTAACAAAATGGTCGCGTCGCCACGCAATGGACAGCATCACCACCACCACCGTCAATCCGACGATCAACAGTGGTAACAGTGCGATCAGATTTTGAGGAGTAAATGTCATGGCGAATTACGGCCTTGTCGTTGAAATTGATGAAACTGATGACCCGAACCAGTGCTGAATATTGCTCATCGCCGCGCTTGACGTATCGAGGATTGGCTGCGGATAGACACCCAGCAATACCAGCAATACGACCAGCAGCAGAATGATAGACAGCTCGCGCGCCGTCATACCCTGCAAAGGTTGGTCCGACTTGGGCGCGCCGTAGTACGCACGCTGCATCATAACCAGCGAATAAACCGAGGCGAAGACCAGCCCGAAAGTCGAAACCACGGTAATGACCGGCACAATCGGGAAGCTGCCGAACAGGATCATGAATTCACCGACGAAGTTACCGGTCCCTGGCATACCTAACGTGGCGACCGCAAAGAACAGCGACAGCGCAGGCAGATATTTGATGCGTCCCCAAAGTCCGCCCATCAGGCGCATGTCGCGGGTATGCAGGCGCTCGTAAATCTGACCACAGATAATGAACATCCCGGCGGCGGAAAGGCCGTGGGCAATCATCTGGATCACGGCACCCTGATAGGCAAGCTGGCTGCCGGTGAAGATGGCAATCAGCACGAAGCCCATGTGCGACACGCTGGTATAGGCGATAAGACGTTTGATGTCGGTCTGCGAGAAGGCCATCCACGCGCCGTAGAAAATGCCGAGCACACCCAGCCACATGGCGATAGGGGCAAACTCATGCGAAGCATTCGGGAACAGCGGCAGGCTGAAACGCAGCATCCCGTAGGCGGCGGTTTTCAGCAAAATACCGGCGAGGTCGACGGAACCCGCCGTCGGTGCCTGACTGTGCGCGTCCGGCAGCCAGCCGTGCAGCGGCACCACCGGCATTTTCACCGCGAAGGCGATGAAGAAGCCCAGCATCAGCAGGTATTCGACGTTGTGCGTCATCGGCGTCTTCAACAGCAGTTCATAGTTGAAGGTCCATACGCCGGTGGCGTTGTAGTGGACAAACACCAGCCCCAGAATCGCAATCAGCATCACCAGACCGCTTGCCTGGGTATAGATGAAGAACTTGGTTGCCGCGCTGATACGGGTTTTACCGTCCGATGCCCTATGTCCCCAAAGGGCTATCAGGAAGTACATCGGCACCAGCATCATCTCCCAGAAGAAGAAGAACAGGAACATGTCGATGGACAGGAACACGCCGATCACGCCACCCAGAATCCACAGCAGATTCAGGTGGAAGAAGCCCTGATAGCGCTGAATTTCACGCCATGAACAGAGAATCGCCAGCAGCCCGAGGAGGCCGGTCAGGACCACCATCAGCAGCGACAGACCATCCAGCGCCAGATGGAAGGAAATACCAAAGCGCGGGATCCACGGCAGCACAAACTCGGATTGCCACTGCGGAATGCCCGCAGGCGCGGTTAACGAATACCCGCCCTGCAACCACAGTTGCAGGGAGAGCGCCAGGGTCAGTCCCATTGCGATGAGAGCTATCCAGCGCGGTACTTTGCTTCCGAAGCGCTCAGTCTGCCAACACAGCAGTCCGCCAATAAAGGGGATAAAAATTAGCCAGGGTAATAGCATGGCGTTCAGGTCCCTATGTTTTTACAATGTTTCAAATCGCCAGCAACAGCGCTAAAACGACGACTGCACCCAATCCCATTGACGCGACATACCAGCGCGTCTGCCCATTTTCACTGAACACGAGGCCACGGTTCCCCAGACGGGAGAACAGCGCGGGCGTATTCATCAACGAGTTCAAAGGATCACGTTGCAGGAGTTTCGCGATGGCCAGATACGGTTTCACGAAAATCATGTCGTACAGCCAGTCAAAGCCCCATGCATGGAACCACCAGGTGGTGAAGAAGCGGCCCGGCGCGCTTTTTGCAATGCTGTTGACCAGCGAGCGCTTGCCGAGATACAGCGCCGCCGCCAGCAGAATGCCGACGATGGCGACCACACCCGAGGTGATTTCCAGCGTTAATACCGTTCCGTGCGGCAGTTCGGTCGTGCCCGGCAGAACGCCCTGCAATGGCGGAACTATCATCGCGCCAATGAAGGTCGACAGCACCAGCAGAACCAGCAGCGGCAAGTGATGGGTAATCCCCTTGCCGGCATGCGCCTTGATCTTCTCTTCGCCGTGGAAAACGATAAAGATCATGCGGAAGGTATAGAGCGACGTCATGAAGGCCCCGACCAGACCTGCAATCAGCAGATTGATGTGACCGTTCGCCAGCGCACCGGCCAGAATTTCATCCTTGCTGAAGAAACCGGCGGTGATGATAGGCAAGGCAGAAAGCGCGGCACCGCCGACCAGGAAGCAGACATACACCAGCGGGATGGATTTACGCAATCCGCCCATCTTGAAGATGTTCTGCTCGTGGTGGCAGGCCAGAATCACCGAACCCGAGGAGAGGAACAGCAGCGCCTTGAAGAACGCATGGGTCATCAGGTGGAAGATGGCAGCGTCCCACGCCTGTACGCCCAGCGCCAGGAACATGTAGCCAATCTGGCTCATGGTCGAGTAGGCCAGCACACGTTTGATGTCGGTCTGCACCAGTGCGGCAAAACCGGCCAGCACCAGCGTGACCGCGCCGATAATCCCGACCAGATGCAGAATTTCAGGCGCCATCAGGAACAGGCCGTGCGTACGGGCGATCAGATAGACACCGGCGGTTACCATGGTTGCGGCGTGGATCAAGGCAGAAACCGGCGTTGGACCCGCCATCGCATCGGCAAGCCAGGTTTGCAGCGGCAGCTGCGCCGATTTACCGACCGCGCCACCGAGCAGCATTAATGTGGCCCAGGTTATCGCCGTGTCGCCTACCGCCAGTTTCTGCGGCGCAAGCACCATCAGTTCACGAATGTTCAGCGTACCCAGCTCGTGATACAGAATGAACAGCGCAAACGCCAGGAACACGTCGCCGACGCGAGTCACGATAAAGGCTTTCATCGCCGCCGCGCCGTTGTCGGGATTGGTGTAGTAGAAACCGATCAGCAGATAGCTGCAAAGCCCTACCCCTTCCCAGCCGAGATACATCAGCAGCAGGTTGTCGGCCAGTACCAGAATCACCATGCTTGCGATAAACAGGTTGGTATAGGCAAAGAAGCGGGAATACCCCTCTTCTCCGCGCATATACCAGGACGCGAACATGTGGATGAAGAAACCGACGCCGGTGACCACGGAGAGCATGGTCATCGACAGACCGTCGAGCGTCAGCGTGGCGGAAATGTTGAAATCCCCGACCTGCATCCAGTTCCAGAGGGTCTGGTTGAAGACGGGCACGCCCGCCGCACGTTGACTCAGGAAATTGATGCCGACGTAAATCGTCACCAGTGCAGCCAGACCAATCGACCCCACGCCAACCGTGGCAGAGGTGTTTTCAGACCAGCGTCCGCGGGAAAAGGCCAGTAACAGGAAGCCAATCAGCGGGAACAGAATAGTTAAATAGAGTAGGTTCATCCGCGCATCTCGCTGACAGTGTCGATATTCAGGGTATGACGACGACGATAGAGTTGCAGCAGCAAGGCAAGACCGATACTGGCTTCCGCTGCCGCCAGGCTGATAGCCAGGATATACATCACCTGCCCGTCTGCCTGCCCCCAATAACTGCCGGCCACAATAAAGGCCAGCGCCGCCGCGTTGATCATGATTTCAAGACTGATCAACATGAAAAGCAGGTTACGACGTACCAGTAACCCGGTCAGACCCAACACAAACAGGATAGCGGCCAGGATCAGGCCATGCTGTAGAGGGATCATGCTCTCTCCTCCGTTTTTCTTTTTGCCATCTCTTTGACTGGCGCTGCGGAGGCACTGCCGAGCACTTCGCCCGGCTTGTGCTCACGTCCGATGTGGAAGGCAACGACCAGACCGGCCAGCAGCAGCATCGACGCCAGCTCGACCGCCAGAACGTAAGGCCCGAACAGCGCGATACCTACCGCTTTCGCGTCGACCATCGTGCCCTGAATGTTGTTCTCGTGCAGACCGGTAATCGACACAATCATGACTACCAGCAGCACCACCGCCAGAATGGAAGGGCCTATCCAGGTCGAAGGCTTCAGCCAGGCGCGTTCCTGCTCCTGCACACTGCCGAGGTTAAGCATCATCACCACGAAGACGAACAGCACCATAATGGCACCGGCGTAGACGATTATCTCGAGCGCCGCGGCAAAGTAGGCCCCCAGCGAGAAGAATACCGCGGCAATCGCCAGCAGCGAGATGATAAGGTAAAGCAGCGCGTGCACCGGATTGGTGTGCGTGATAACACGCAATGTCGCCAATACGGCCACCAGCGCGGCAATGTAAAATGCATATTCCATGCGTGCGGCTCCTTAAGGCATGAGACCTTTGACGTTGATCGGTTTGGCTTCGTTTTCGGCTTCGCCCTTCGCTTTGCCGTCCACTGCCATACCGGCCATCCGGTAAAAGTTATATTCCGGATACTTACCGGGTCCAGAGATCAACAAGTCTTCTTTCTCATACACCAGATCCTGACGCTTGAACTCGCCGAGTTCAAAGTCGGGGGTCAGCTGGATAGCCGTCGTTGGACAGGCTTCTTCGCACAGGCCGCAGAAGATGCAACGGGAGAAGTTGATGCGGAAGAATTCCGGATACCAACGGCCGTCTTTCATCTCGGCTTTCTGCAACGAAATACAGCCTACCGGACAGGCTACCGCACACAGGTTGCAGGCCACGCAGCGCTCTTCGCCGTCAGGATCACGGGTCAGCACGATGCGGCCACGATAGCGCGGCGGCAGATAAACGGGTTCTTCCGGGTACATCAGGGTTTCACGTTTGGCGAAGGCGTGCAGGCCTATCAGCCACAAACTGCGAACCTGGGTGCCGAAACCAACCACTAGTTCTTTCAATGTCATGGTTCAATCACCCCTATTAATTTGCGTTGTACAGAATGACCGCGGCGGTACCCAGCAGATTCAGCAAGGTCAGCGGCAGGCAGACACGCCAGCCAAAAGACATCACCTGGTCATAGCGTGGACGAGGCAGCGCGGCGCGCAGCAAAATGAACATCACCATGAAGAAAGCGGTTTTCAACGCAAACCAGATGAACGGCGGCAGGAATGGACCCTGCCAGCCCCCGAAGAACAGGGTGACGATAAGCGCCGAAACGGTCACGATCCCGATGTATTCGCCCACGAAGAACAAGCCGAACTTCATGCCGGAATATTCGATGTGATAACCATCGGCCAGTTCCTGCTCCGCTTCCGGCTGGTCGAACGGGTGACGGTGACATACCGCGACGCCCGCAATCGCAAAGGTCAGGAAGCCGAAGAACTGTGGAATGATGTTCCACAGATGCTCCTGCGAACGGACGATATCCTGCAGATTGAATGATCCGGCCTGCGCCACCACGCCCATCAGAGACAGGCCGAGGAACACTTCGTAGCTCAGCGTCTGGGCCGAGGCACGCATTGCGCCAAGCAGCGAGTATTTGTTGTTGCTGGACCAACCTGCGAACAGCACGGCGTAGACCGTAAGGCCGGCCATCATCAGGAAGAACAGGATACCGATGTTCAGGTTGGCGCCGTACCAGGTCGGCGCCACCGGCACAATCGCGAAGGCCATCAGCATGGAGCTGAAGGCTATCATCGGGGCCAGAGTAAAGATGGCGCGGTCGGAGAATTTCGGCGCCCAGTCCTCTTTGAAAAACATCTTGATCATGTCGGCAACCAGCTGCAAAGAGCCGCCCCAGCCGACACGGTTTGGTCCGTATCGGTTCTGGAACAGGCCCAGCAGACGGCGTTCCGCAAAGCTCATAAACGCGCCGCAGGTGACCACCACCAGCAGAATGACCACCGCTTTCACTACGGCTATCAGGGTGTCGATCACTTCAGGTGTAAACCAACTCATCGGGTTGCCTCCCGCAGATTCTCAACCGTTGCGCCAACCAGCACCGGAGGAATTCCCGGTAAGCCCAGCGGCAGACCAACTTGTCCTTTGTTCAGCGTTTCGCTCAGACGTACCGGCAGTGTCAGCGTCTGACCGCCGCAGGTAAACTCGACCTGCGTGCCCTGATTGACGCCGAGCTGGGCGGCATCCGCCGGATTCACCATCACGTAGGCTTCTGGCATACGCTGCTGAATCACGTGCGAACGCTGTGACATCTCTTCGCTGCCGAACAGGTGATAGTAAGGCGCGACACGCCAGTGATTTTCTTCGGCAGCAAAGGCAGCCGGAATTTCGCTGTAATAGTCGAGACCGCCCTCGCCCGCTTCAATCAGACGCACACCCGGATCGCCATGACGCAGCTTGCCACCGACTTCGGCCTGGAACTTGTTCCACGCCTGCGGGGAGTTCCAGCCCGGTGCCCAGGCAAACGGCACCTGTTGACGATTGGCGTAAGGGCTGTTGTTGCCTTCCATCGAGAAGGCAAACATGGTGTCTTTGTCCTGCGGCTGACGCGGTTCATGCACGTTGATGTTGGCGCGCATGGCGGTACGGCCGCTGGAACGGTTTGGCGAACGGGCAAGTTTTTGTCCGCGAATACGGAATGAGGCGTCCGGCGCGGCTTCGACCATGCCTTTCAGCTGTGGTAGAGCGGCGACGCACGCTTCAATGACGTGGTCCAGCTGGGTCCAGTCAACCTGACGGCTGTTGAGCGTGGAGTGCAGCGAATGCATCCAGCGCCAGCTTTCGAGCATCACAACGCTGTGGTCGTAATAGGCCGGGTCATACACCTGGAAGAAGCGCTGGGCGCGGCCTTCCTGATTGACCAGCGTCCCGTCGCTCTCGGCGAAGCTTGCCGCAGGCAGGATTAGGCTGGCCTTGTCCATGATGCGGGTGCGTTGGTGATCGACCACCAGCAGGTTCTGGATTTTGCTCAGCGCCGCATCGATATCGGCTTCCGGGGCCTGGCGATAGAGGTCGTTTTCCATCACGATGGCACTGTCTGCGCCGCCGTTTGCCAGCAGGCTCAATGCGTCATCGAGATTGCCGCCGCCTATGAGCGACAGGCCGATGCTGTTGGCAGAAGAGGCAATAAAGGTAATACCGACATCGCTACCCCGTGCTTTCAGCGCTTTCGCCACGTTGGCGGCGGCCGCGATAATCGCGTCGCTGCCCGCATTGGTGCCGGTGATAATCAGCGGCTTACGAGCGCCGGTCAGCGCCTGCATGATCATGTCGACCTGCTTGTCGACGCCTTCGGCCAAGTCACCGACCGCCGGCGCGGAGGCGTCGATGGCGTGGGCAATCGCAAAGCCGAAGCGTGCCTGCTCGTCGACCGGTGCGCGGAAGTTCAGCGCCGCAATATCATCGAGACGGGTGTTGTCGACGTTGGTTACAAACAGCGGATGCTTGGCGTGCTGACCGATGGTCTGCACCGCCGCAATCTGCCAGTCGGCGACGCGCTGGGCAGCGGCCATGGCGCGTGCCTTGCCTTTCACCGCCTGACGCACGGCCAGCGCAATACGCGCACCGGTTTGCGTCAAATCTTCACCCAGCACCAGCACGGCATCGTAGGATTCGATATCGTGCAGCGCAGGCGTGGTGACGCCGCTGTTTTTCAGGATGTTCAGCATCATCGCCAGACGATTTTGTTCCGCCGCGTTGATGCCGGTATAGAAGTTTTCGGCCCCCACCAGCTCGCGCAACGCAAAGTTGCTTTCAAGGCTGGCGCGCGGTGAACCGATGCCGATGGTTTTGCCGGACTGGCGCATGATATCCGCCGCGCCCTGCATCGCCTGCTCGGCGTTCAGTGCGATCCAGTCGTTGCCGCGCTGCTGCATCGGATGTTTAGGGCGATCTTTTGCATTCACGTAGCCATAGCCGAAACGGCCGCGGTCGCACAGGAAATAGCGGTTTACCGTGCCGTTGTAACGGTTTTCGATACGACGCAATTCTCCGTAGCGCTCGCCGGGGCTGGTGTTGCAGCCTACGGAGCACTGTTGACAGATGCTCGGCGCAAACTGCATGTCCCATTTACGGTTGTAACGTTCGGAGTGCGTCTTGTCGGTGAATACGCCGGTCGGGCAGACTTCGACCAGGTTGCCGGAGAATTCGCTTTCCAGCGGACCGTCTTCCGGGCGACCAAAGTAGACGTTGTCATGCGCGCCGTACACGCCCAGATCGGTGCCGTCCGCGTAGTCCTTGTAATAGCGGACACAGCGATAACAGGCGATACAGCGGTTCATCTCGTGAGAAATGAACGGACCGAGATCCTGATTCTGGTGGGTACGTTTGGTGAAACGATAGCGACGCGTGGCGTGGCCGGTCATTACTGTCATATCCTGCAAATGACAGTTACCGCCCTCTTCGCACACCGGACAGTCGTGTGGGTGGTTGGTCATCAACCACTCGACCACGCTCTCGCGGAACTCTTTGGCTTCTCCGTCATCGATGGAAATAAAGGTTCCATCGGATGCAGGCGTCATACATGACATCACCAAACGGCCGCGCGTATCTTCCGCATTTTGGTATTGCTTGACCGCACATTGGCGACAAGCTCCAACGCTTCCCAGCGCCGGATGCCAGCAAAAATAAGGAATATCGAGGCCAAGCGAAAGGCAAGCCTGAAGTAGGTTGTCCGCTCCGTTAACATCGTATTCTTTGCCGTCTACATGAATCGTAGCCATAGTCAGCATGCTTCCACAAGGCCCGTCTCGCAACGGGCGTTAATCAAAATTCTGGCTTTCCCTTGTCTTTCGACTGCGGGTAGCGGCTGCCTTTCTCACCGCCGTCACTTACGGCTGTAAGCGTCGGGGCGTGGGTTCAGTTGCCGCTATCTGCATGCCCAACTCGTTCGGGAAAGAATTTTTAAAATCTTTTCAAGCGCGTCTTACCAGCGCTCTTTCAGCAGGTTGTTTGGCTGTATGCCGCCAATTGCCCGCGCATTGTTGAAATGCTGCGTGGCGATACCTGCTTCGAATTCGTCGCGAAAATATTTGATGGCACTCTGCAAGGGTTCCACGGCACCCGGCGCGTGGGCGCAGAATGTCTTACCTGGACCCAACTGGCGGCAGAGCTGCTCGAGCGTTTCGATATCTCCGGGCTGACCTTTGCCCTGCTCCAGCGCGCGCAGGATCTTGACGCTCCACGGCAATCCGTCGCGACAGGGCGTACACCAGCCGCAGGACTCGCGCGAGAAGAACTCTTCAAGATTGCGGACCAGAGAAACCATGCCGATTTCGTGATCCACCGCCATGGCGAGCGCGGTGCCGAGACGGCTGCCGGCTTTGCCGATGCTGGCAAACTCCATCGGCAGATCCAGATGCTTATCGGTCAGGAAGTCAGTACCCGCGCCGCCTGGCTGCCAGGCCTTGAATTTCAGCCCGTCGCGCATGCCGCCCGCGTAGTCTTCGAGAATCTCGCGCGCCGTGGTGCCAAACGGCAGTTCCCACACGCCCGGATTCTTGACGCGACCCGAGAAGCCCATCATTTTGGTGCCGGTGTCTTCGCTGGTCGAAATGCCCTTGTACCACTCCACGCCATTGGCCAGAATCGCCGGCACATTGGAGAGCGTCTCGACATTATTGACGCAGGTCGGCTTGCCCCATGCCCCGACGGACGCCGGGAAGGGCGGCTTGGAGCGCGGGTTGGCACGACGGCCTTCCAGCGAGTTGATAAGCGCCGTTTCTTCGCCGCAGATGTAGCGACCCGCGCCGGTGTGGACTATCAATTCGAAATCGAAGCCGGTGCCGAGAATGTTCTTGCCGATAAACCCGGCCTCACGCGCCTCTTCGATGGCGCGACGCAGATTCACGGCGGCCTCGATATATTCGCCGCGCAGGAAGATGTAGCCACGGTAGGCTTTCAGCGCGAAGGCGCTAATCAGCATGCCTTCAACCAGCTGATGCGGCATCTGCTCCATCAGCAGGCGGTCTTTATAGGTACCCGGCTCCATTTCATCGGCGTTGCACAGCAGGTAGCGGATGTTCATGGATTCGTCTTTCGGCATCAGGCTCCACTTTAATCCGGTGGAGAAGCCCGCGCCGCCGCGCCCTTTCAGGCCGGAATCTTTAACCAGCGCGACGATTTCGTCAGGCGACATGCCATTCAGCGCCTTTTCAGCCCCTGAATAGCCGTTTTTGCTGCGATATTCGTCGATCCAGACCGGTTGCTGGTCTTCGCGCATGCGCCAGGTCAGAGGATGCATCTCGGGCGTGCGGATAATTTCCTTGGGCGTATAGCCGTAGACATTCATGAGTAACGCTCCAGTAACTGACCTATCTCTTCGGGTTTCAGGTAGCTGTGCGTGTCTTCATCAATCATCATGGTAGGGCTTTTGTCGCAGTTGCCGAGACAGCAGGTCGGCAACAGGGTAAAGCGACCATCCGGCGTGGTTTCACCCGGTTTGATATTGAGTTTGGCCTCGATGGCTGCCTGAATGCCCTGATAACCCGTGATGTGACAGACCACGCTGTCGCAATAGCGGATAACGTGACGCCCTACCTGCTGACGGAAGATCTGACTGTAGAAGGTGGCAACCCCTTCGACGTCGCTTGCGGGAATGCCTAGAATGTCGGCGATGGCGTAAATTGCGCCGTCCGGCACCCATCCACGCTCTTTCTGCACGATTTTCAGCGCTTCGATAGACACCGCGCGGGCATCTTCGTAGTGGTGCTTTTCGTGTTCAATCGCCTCGCGTTCCGTCGCGCTCAGTTCGAATGTCGGTTTTCCGGCCTGTGCGGCATCGTAGGCGGCAGGCGTAGAGACGTTGATATACTGAAGCTCTGAGTTTTTATTGAGATCTGTCATCGTTAGCGGTCCACATCTGACATTACAAAATCGATACTGCCCAGGTAGACGATAAGGTCGGAAACCAGGCTGCCACGAATCACTGACGGGATTTGCTGCAAATGCGGGAAGCTTGGCGTACGCACGCGGGTACGGTAGCTCATGGTGCTGGCATCGCTCGTCAGGTAGTAGCTGTTAATGCCCTTGGTCGCCTCGATCATCTGGAAGGATTCGTTGGCAGGCATGATTGGCCCCCACGAAACCTGCAGGAAGTGGGTTATCAGGGTTTCAATGTGCTGAAGCGTGCGTTCTTTCGGCGGCGGCGTGGTCAGCGGGTGATCCGCCTTGAACGGGCCTTCCGGCATGTTGTCGACACACTGCTGCAAGATGCGCAGGCTCTGGCGCATCTCTTCCATTTTCAGCATCACGCGGGAATAAGAGTCGCTGACGCCATCGCCGACCGGCACTTCAAAGTCGAAGTTTTCATAACCGGAGTATGGACGCCATTTACGCACGTCGAACTCGATGCCGGTGGCACGAAGGCCTGCGCCTGTGGTGCCCCACGCCAGCGCATCGTCGGCGTTGTAGGCGGCAACGCCTTTGGAGCGCGCGACCAGAATGCTGTTTTTCAGCGCGGTCTTCATGTAGGCGTCGAGACGTTTCGGCATCCACTCGAGGAATTCGCGCATCAGGCGTTCCCAGCCTTTCGGCAGGTCGTGCGCCACGCCGCCGATACGGAACCACGCCGGGTGCATACGAAAGCCGGTAATCGCTTCCACTACGTCATAGATTTTCTGACGATCGGTGAAGGCGAAGAATACCGGCGTCATTGCGCCAACGTCCTGAATAAAGGTCGAGATGTAAAGCAGGTGGCTGTTGATACGGAACAGTTCGGAGAGCATCACGCGAATAGTGTTTACGCGATCGCCTACGGTGATCCCGGCCAGTTTTTCAACCGCCAGCACGTAGGGCATTTCGTTGACGCAACCGCCGAGGTATTCGATGCGGTCGGTGTACGGAATGTAGCTGTGCCAGGACTGGCGTTCGCCCATTTTCTCGGCGCCGCGGTGGTGATAACCGATGTCCGGAACGCAGTCGACAATCTCTTCGCCATCGAGCTGCATGACGATGCGAAACGCACCGTGCGCCGACGGGTGGTTAGGGCCGAGGTTCAGGAACATGAAGTCTTCGTTTTCGGTGCTGCGCTTCATGCCCCAGTCTTCGGGCTTGAAGGTCAGCGCTTCCATTTCGAGATCTTCTTTCTGTTTGGTCAGCTCGAACGGATCGAATTCGGTGGCACGCGCCGGATAGTCTTTACGCAGCGGATGCCCTTCCCACGTCTTCGGCATCATGATGCGCGTCAGGTGCGGGTGGCCGTCGAAGGTAATGCCGAACATTTCCCAGGTTTCGCGTTCGTACCAGTTGGCGTTCGGGTACACCTTGGTCAGCGTCGGTAAATGCAGGTCGTTTTCGGCCAGCGCCACTTTCAGCATGATGTCGCTATTGCGCTCGATGGAAAGCAGGTGATAGAAAACGGAGAAATCCGCAGCGGGCAGGCCGTCGCGGTGAGTACGCAAACGCTCGTCTACGCCATGCAGGTCATACAGCATGACATAGGGTTTCGGCTGCTTGCGCAGAAAGGTAATCACTTCCAGGATCTGTTCGCGTTTAATCCATACCACCGGGATACCGGTACGGGTCGGCTGAACAGAAAAGGCCTCTGGCCCAAAACGGTTACGCAGCTCGCCAATGACCGGATCATCGAGATGATCGCGGGTCTGCCATGCTGGCTGAGCGAGGTCTTGCGTCGTCAAATCTGTCATATTTTCTCACCACACAAAATGGTCATTTATGCCCAAGGGGATAGGACACCTGGCGTGCAACCGTCATTTTCTTGAAGGCATGGCCTGACGGTTTGCCCCTCAGGGTTGACGGACAGTGTTAAATCTCGTCAGGGGTACGCAAATTCGTCACGGCAATACGCTCGGCGCGTTTACGCTCTTTTTCAGACTGCATATTGGCGCGATAGACACCCTGATCGCCAACGACCCACGACAGCGGGCGACGCTCTTTTCCGATGGATTCCTGAAGCAGCAGCAGCGCCTGCATATAGGCTTCTGGACGCGGCGGGCAACCCGGAATGTAAACGTCTACCGGCAGGAACTTGTCGACGCCCTGCACGACCGAATAGATGTCATACATGCCGCCGGAGTTGGCGCAGGCACCCATCGAGATAACCCATTTCGGTTCGAGCATCTGGTCGTACAGACGCTGGATAACCGGCGCCATTTTGGTAAAGCAGGTTCCGGCAACCACCATAAAGTCGGCCTGACGCGGTGAAGCACGGATAACTTCCGAGCCGAATCGCGCCACGTCATGCACCGCAGTAAATGACGTGGTCATTTCTACGTAGCAGCATGAGAGACCAAAGTTGAATGGCCAAAGCGAGTTTTTACGACCCCAGTTCACCACGTCGTGCAGGGCATGCTCGAGTTTGCCCATATACACGCTGCGATTGACTTCCTGCTCGAGCGGATCGGAAACCGTCTCTTGCTTTTGCAGGGGGTAACGGTCGTTCTCACCGTTCGGGTCTAAGCGGGTGAGCGTATAGTCCATCTTGATGCCTCACTTTATTATTGGCGTTTGCCGTGCGGGTGATTGCTGGTCTTAATGACTGGGCTCGGGATAACCGGGCTGGCTTTGACAGGACCTTTCGAACGGGTTGGGGTCCAGTCAAGCGCACCGATGCGAACCAGATAAAACAGGCCGGCTAAAAGTACGAAAATGAAAATGGCGGCTTCGACAAAGCCGGTCCATCCGCTTTCGCGGATAGAAGTGGACCAGGCATAGAGGTACAGGGCCTCCACGTCGAAAATCACGAAGAACATCGCGACCAGATAGAATTTTGCCGACAGGCGCATATGAGTGGAGCCCACGGGGGCAATACCCGACTCGAATGGCGTCTCCGTGTTACGTCCGCGTACCTTCCCTCCCAGGAAAGCGGCGCCGAGCAACATCAGGCAACAAAGGCCGACCGAGATAACGAGAAAAACTGCGAGCGCCCAGTTATGAGCGATGACATCTGTGGTTGTTGACATACTCTATGCTTACTCATCAAAAGTGGCGTGCTGCATTTGCTCTTGAACGGCAACTTGCCTGCCACATCGATTCAAGGGAAGGATTAATAACCACCAGTCTTCACGGGCCCTTCACCCTGAAGTCATCACGATTAAGCTGAGACTTCAGACACTCCGGGTTAACAAAAAGCGATTATCCAGTGAAACACTGTGGGCTTTTTACCCTTTTCTATAACCTTTTGTCAACTTTGACAAAAGTATCTCCACGTTATTTTACATCTTTAGCATTTTATTAACATAACATGCTCAAATTCGCAGCTAAATCGAGTCAGTCGCAATGTAAAAAAAAGGATGGTTGTTAACGGGAGTCAATGCTTTAGCTTCTACCCTTACTATTGTCGCAGGTATGTTCCATTCTTCCACTCTGAATACAGGGTTATTTATTGATCCAGGACACGTTTTGGGCAAGATTGCTAAAAATTAAGGCAATTTTTGAATGAATTTTGTTTAACGTTTTAAAAAAAATCTGCATTTGCTAAAAAAATGGCACAAGTGTGGGTATCAAATTCTGCTTATAAAGTATGCAGTCGAGAGCATGAGATGACGATTCAGGGTGCAAGGAGGAGAGGATTTGACGGCAGGAAAAGGCGATAAAATAGGCGGTTGATAAAGAAAATCTTATGTGTTGTCTGTTTTTTAACCTTTGCGGATATTCCCTTTCCCCCGCCCCGAGGAATTGACAGGAGGGCGGGGAGAGGAAAAACCCAACTCCGGTCAGGATTTGGGAATATCTTCATACTCGTCGTCAGTGTCTACCCGCTGGGAGTAGCTGTTGAGCGAATAAGGGTCACTTCCCTGCTCGACGGCGTTGAAAATAGCCTGCGCGAGGTCGTTGTTACAATTGTTGTTTTTATACAGCACATATTGCGTATCAGGCAGTCTTGGCAGACCATCCTGCTCGCCCAGCACGCGCAGTTCAGGACTCATCATTTCGATAGGTCGAACGGTTACGCCAAGACCGGCTCGCACCGCCGCGCGAATGGCGGAGAGCGTAGAGGCGACATAGGCGATTCGCCACGGAATACCGGCCTTGTTAAGGTGGTCGATAGCCATGGTACGATACGGGCTAGGGTCATCCAGCAGAACCAGCGGCACGCTATCGCCCGGCGGATAGGTGAAATCAGCAGAGCAATACCAGAGTGTCGGCGAGGTTCGCAACACAATATGGGGATGATCGGTCGTGGTCATGGTGGTGATGGCCAGGTCTATCTCGTTGCTTTCCAGCATCGGCAACATCAGCGGACTGCGTTGCACGCGAACGTCGATGGAAAGCTTCGGATAAATCGAGGTTACCCGGCTCAGCAGATAAGGCAAAATGGTGTCTGCCGTATCGTCCGAAGCGCCAATGGTCACTCCGCCCTGAATGTCGCTGTACATAAGGGAAGTACAGGCTTCATCGTTAAAGCGTAATATTTTACGTGCGTAGCCAAGTAACTGAATACCGTGTTCCGTCAATAACTTATTGCGTCCATGCCTGGCGAACAGTTCTTTACCTACCAACTGCTCAAGACGTTGCATTTGTTGACTGACGGCCGATTGGGTACGACATACCGCAGCGGCTGCGGCTGCAAAGGTATTTAAATCGGCGACGGCAACAAAAGTCCTAAGCAAGTCTAAATCCAGATTAAGAATTGGACGATTTGCATTTGTCATAGTTTTTCTTCACTTTTAAAATCTAATAACAAGCTACCCTGATAATGCGAAAAAAAGTTTTCGCAAAACGCAGAATACCAGATCTGAATGCCACTCACTCTTAGATAATGAAGAAATGAGAAATATTTCTACTCTACAACTCTTTTCTAAATGATTATCATTAATCGACTTTTTCAAATAGTTATTAAATTCAATTAAATATAATGGCTAAATGGAAAAGCCCGAGACAATCATTCATTAACCCAGCTGTACAGTAGCGCTCCTCCGGCTCATTTCAACGGCTGTCAAGGCAGGCACAGCGTAACGCTAGCAATGTGCTAAATATCAAACTTCAAAATAAATGTGCGTAAATCAATTAATCGGTAAAGCCAAATTTTGTGATATCAAAAAGGAGATCTCGCTCTCATTTTAATAAGACAAATCTTAGAGTGTTTTTGTGTCTGATTAATCTTATCGCCTTCTTCAGCGATGAAAATTTAATTCCCGGTTCTAAAGAAATCATCAGATTCGTTTAACTAATTCCTTACGTTATTATGCTCCTATGCGCTTGAAGCTTTTTAGATTTCCTTTTCCGAGTTCTTTTATACACTATTAAAAAACACAATGGCGCTGTAGCGAGTCAGTTTAAGATTAAGCCCACCAACGCAAAATATTGCTAGCATTGTTCTATTTTTCAAGATAATAGCGCTCAAACATGCCTATCATGATGAATAAATTAAGGTATCTGCTGTACACAGCCGAATACACTGTCAATCTGCTTTTACCCCCATTAGGCAAATCTTTATTCTGCGATAAATAAAATTTAAAGCGATTAATCTCACTCCGCGCTATCAATCAGGTGATTGATGTCACAACCGGCACGGCGTCTGCTGTTTTACGCCAAAGCCTGACTTTGCTCTTCAAAATCTGCCGCCGTGAGAGTAAATTGTCGGCTTCGCTATGTTCTGAAGCACCATACCCCACGGAAGAACAAGCTTTACCGCAAAAGGCAACAGACTATGTCCCCCATTGAAAAATCCCGCAAACTGGATAACGTTTGCTACGACATCCGCGGCCCGGTGCTGAAAGAAGCAAAGCGTCTGGAAGAAGAAGGCAATAAAGTTCTTAAACTGAACATCGGCAACCCTGCCCCGTTCGGCTTCGACGCGCCCGATGAAATTCTGGTGGATGTTATCCGCAACCTGCCTACCGCGCAGGGCTATTGCGACTCCAAAGGCCTGTTCTCCGCGCGTAAAGCCATCATGCAGCACTATCAGGCGCGTGACATGCGCGACATGACCGTAGAGGACGTCTATATCGGCAACGGCGTATCCGAGCTGATTGTGCAGTCCATGCAGGCACTGCTTAACACCGGTGACGAGATGCTGGTGCCGGCACCCGACTATCCGCTGTGGACCGCGGCCGTGTCACTGTCCGGCGGCAATGCCGTACATTACCTGTGTGACGAAGGTGCCGACTGGTTCCCCGACCTCGATGACATTCGCGCCAAAATCACGCCGCGCACCCGTGGCATTGTCATTATCAACCCGAACAACCCGACCGGTGCCGTCTACAGCCAGGAGCTGCTGATGGAGATAGTCGAGATTGCGCACGAACATAATCTGATCATCTTCTCCGACGAGATCTACGACAAGATCCTCTACGATGAGGCGCAGCACATTTCCATCGCGTCGCTGGCTCCCGATCTACTGACCGTGACCTTCAACGGCCTGTCAAAAACCTACCGCGTGGCGGGCTTCCGTCAGGGCTGGATGGTATTGAACGGACCTAAAAAGCATGCGAAAGGCTACATTGAAGGCCTGGAGATGCTGGCGTCGATGCGCCTGTGCGCCAACGTGCCGATGCAGCACGCCATTCAGACTGCGCTGGGCGGATACCAGAGTATCAGCGAATTTATCCAGCCAGGCGGCCGTCTGGTCGAGCAGCGCAACGCGGCATGGGAAATGATCAACCAGATCCCGGGCGTTTCCTGCGTCAAGCCGAAAGGCGCGCTCTATATGTTCCCTAAAATCGACGCCAGGCGCTTTAACATCCACGACGATCAGAAGCTGGTGCTCGACCTGCTTCTCCAGCAGAAAGTCCTGCTGGTGCAGGGTTCGGCGTTTAACTGGCCGTATCCCGACCACGTGCGCATCGTGACACTGCCGCGCGTCGACGAACTGGAAATGGCCGTGGGCAAACTCGGACGCTTTTTAGAAACGTATCGCCAGTAAAACTCCCTTTTTCAGGCTACACGAACGCTTCACATCGCCCTATTTTCCCTTGCTGCCCGGGTTCGGCAGGGGAATAGGCGCGAATCCCCGTGCATCTGTGGCTTGAAAGATGAAGGGCATGTGCCAGAATGGGACTCTGTTTAAAGCTACAAGAGAGAGTCCCATGAGCCAAAGTCACTTTTTTGCCCATCTATCGCGCCTCAAGCTTATTGGTCGCTGGCCTCTCATGCGCAATGTGCGCACCGAAAATGTCTCCGAACACAGTTTGCAGGTGGCCTTTGTGGCCCATGCCCTCGCCCTCATCAAAAATCGCAAGTTTGATGGCAACCTGAATGCCGAACGCGTCGCGCTGCTGGCGATGTACCACGATGCCAGCGAAGTGCTGACCGGCGACATGCCAACGCCCATCAAGTATTACAATCCGCAGATTGCCCACGAATACAAAAAAATCGAGCAGATTGCCCAGCAAAAGCTGATTGAGATGCTGCCGGAGGAGTTTCAGGACGACTACCGTTCGCTGATTGACGAACATCATTTCAGCGATGACGAAAAGAAAACGGTCAAGCAGGCCGATGCGCTTTGCGCCTATCTGAAGTGTCTGGAAGAGTTGTCGGCGGGCAACAGCGAATTTACCATGGCGAAAACGCGCCTGGAGCGCACGCTCGCCGAAAGACAGAGTCCGGAGATGGACTATTTCATGGCTGTGTTTATCCCGAGCTTTAGCCTGTCACTGGATGAAATCAGTCAGGAATCGCCGCTATAACCCGTTATTCCCGCCAAACCCGTCAACAAGGCTACATCACTTCCTCCGCATCGGGAGGAAGTGTGCCTACAGATCGTCGAGGAAGGTCTTGTCGAGCTGTTTGAACGCCCGTTTCAGGACTTCGGCGAGAGACTGGTAGGTCGGCGCGCCTTCGATAGGTGCCAGCGCCTGACCCGATTCCACAAGCTTATGACGCACTTCATGGAACCAGCCCAGCAATGTAGGCGGCAGTGGCGTAACCGAACGACGGCCCAGCCACCATAGTCCCTGCATTGGCAGGCTACAGGCGAAAATCGACGTCGCGACGGCCGGACCGAGTTGTCCACCCAGCGCAATCTGCCAAGCCAGCGTGAACACGGCCAGCGGCGGCATAAAGCGCACGCCGAAGCGTGTTGCGGTAGCGATACGATTTTCAGGGAACACCGGCGCAAGGCGTTTGTCCGATGGCCACGTTTTCATATAGTGCTGCCCGCGCTGAAAAATCTGAAACCAACTGACTGAACCCGATGGTTTGCTCGTCATGGTGCACCTCAACATCTTAAATTTTAAAAATAATTTGTAAAACTGAAAATATATTTTATCACTCATAAATATATTTTGTTTTTATCAAAACCTGTCGGTATTCTAGCCGGGCCTCTGGGGCACTTAAATGGATAGCGAAATAACCTTATTAATACAACTGGCTTTACCGCATTTTACTCTTTTTAACATCGCGGGGAAAACAGGCTGTAGCGATTGAACGAATCGGCAGTAACTTAATCAAACAAGTTACCGGATGACGTCAAATCGGGTCGGCAGCCTGCTAAACGATGATGAGTAGACCCTGCCATTACCTGGTTTCGGTATGATGTTAATCATAATTGCCGCTTCCATAATGCGCTACGCTTATGTGATTCTGCTAATTGATTAACCATGTGTATTGTTACTTAACGGCACCAACACAATAAATAGGTACTTCCATGTCAAGTAAGTTAGTTCTGGTTCTTAACTGTGGCAGCTCTTCGCTCAAGTTCGCCATCATCGACGCCGTCAACGGCGAAGAACATATTTCAGGTCTGGCCGAATGCTTCCATCTTCCCGAAGCGCGCATCAAATGGAAACTGGATGGCAGCAAACATGAAGCTGCTCTGGGCGCAGGTGCGGCCCACAGTGAAGCACTGAAGTACATCGTTAATACTATTTTCGCCGAAAAGCCAGAACTATCTGCCAATCTTGTCGCTATCGGGCATCGCATTGTTCACGGCGGCGAGAAGCTGACGCAGTCAGCCATCATTGACGCCGACGTGTTGCAGGGTATCAAAGATTCCATCCCGTTTGCACCGCTGCACAACCCTGCCCATCTTATTGGTATCGATGAAGCTCTGAAATCCTTCCCGAAACTGGCCGACAAGAACGTTGCCGTGTTCGACACCGCGTTCCATCAGACCATGCCGGAAGAGTCTTACCTCTATGCCCTGCCCTACAAATTATACCAGGATCACCACATTCGCCGTTATGGCGCTCACGGTACCAGCCATTTCTACGTGACGCAGGAAGCCGCCAGAATTCTGGGTAAACCGGTTGATGAGGTGAATCTCATCACCTGTCATCTGGGCAACGGCGGCTCCGTCAGCGCGATTCGCAACGGCAAGTGTGTCGATACCTCGATGGGTCTGACCCCGCTCGAAGGCCTGGTGATGGGCACGCGCAGCGGCGACATCGACCCTGCCATCATTTTCCATCTTCATGACTCGCTCGGCATGAGCGTTGACCAGATCAATACCATGCTGACCAAGGAATCCGGCCTGCTCGGCCTGACCCAGGTCACCAGCGATTGCCGTTATGTCGAAGACAACTATGAAAAAGAAGCCAACGCCAAACGTGCGATGGACGTCTTCTGTCACCGACTGGCGAAATATATCGGTGCCTACACGTCGCTGATGGAAGGCCGCCTTGACGCGGTAGTCTTCACCGGCGGCATTGGGGAAAACTCCTCGCAGGTGCGTGAACTGACCCTCAACAAGCTCGGCCTGCTGGGCTTTGAAGTGGACAGCGAACGCAATCTGGCCGCGCGCTTTGGTAAAACGGGCGAGATTGGGAAAGAAGGCACCCGTAAGGCACTGGTGATTCCGACCAACGAAGAGCTGGTGATTGCGCAGGACGCCGCGCGACTCACCGCCTGATACCATGTTCCTCACTGCCAGCCCTTGCTGGCAGTGTTATTTTCACCGCAGGCAGGCGTTGCCATGCATTACAGCAGACCGCTGCCTGGAAATTGTCAAAGAGGTTTGCCGTGTCTCGTACAATCATGTTGGTTCCTATTGGCAGTAGCGTCGGTCTGACCAGCGTCAGCCTGGGCGTTATTCGCGCCATCGAGCAAAAAGGCGTGAGCCTGAGTGTGTTCAAGCCGGTTTCCCAGCCGCGCACGGGGGGCGATGCGCCCGACCAGACCACCACTATCATTCGTGCCAACTCCAATATCACCGCGGCCGAACCGCTGAAGATGAAACACGTTCAGAGTCTGCTGAGTTCGAACCAGCAAGACGTGCTGATGGAAGAGATAGTCGCCAACTACCATGCCAACACCAAAAACGCCGAAGTGGTGCTGGTGGAAGGTCTGGTTTCGACCCGCACCCATCAGTTCGCCAGCGCCTTGAACTATGAAATCGCCAAAACTCTGAACGCCGAGATTGTCTTCGTTATCGGTCAGGGCAACGATACCGCCGAACAGCTCAAAGACCGCATCGAGCTGGCACGCAGCGTATTTGGCGGCAGCAAAAACAAGAATATTACCGGTGTTATCGTCAACAAGGTGAATGCGCCGGTGGACGATGAGGGCCGCACCCGTCCCGATCTGTCCGAAATCTTCGACGACTCCGACAAGGCAAACTTTTCGCAGGTCGATATCGAGCAGCTGGTCGCCGTCAGTCCGATGCCGGTGCTGGCCTGCATTCCGTGGAGTTTCGACATGATTGCCGTGCGCGCCATCGACATGGCGAAGCACCTTAATGCGCGCATCATCAACGAAGGCGATATCCAGACCCGCCGCGTGAAATCGGTGACTTTCTGCGCGCGCAGCATTCCGAACATGCTGTCGCTGTTCCGCCCGGGTTCGCTGCTGGTCACCTCCGCCGATCGCCCCGACGTGCTGGTCGCCGCCTGTCTGGCCGCAATGAACGGCATCGAACTGGGCGCGCTGCTTCTGACCGGCGGCTATCCGGTGGATGAACGTGTTCAGGCTCTATGCGCCCGTGCTTTCGAAACCGGGTTGCCGGTGTTTATGGTCGATACCAATACCTGGCAGACGTCGCTGAATCTGCAAAGTTTCAACCTCGAAGTGCCTGCCGATGACCATCAGCGCGTCGAAAAGCTGCAAAACTATGTCTCCTCTCATATCAACGCCGACTGGATTGACTCGCTGAGCGCCCATTCCGAACGTTCGCATCGCCTGTCACCGCCAGCCTTCCGCTACCAGTTGACTGAACTGGCGCGTCAGGCCGGTAAACGTATCGTTCTGCCGGAAGGCGACGAGCCGCGTACCGTCAAGGCCGCTTCACTGTGCGCCGAACGCGGCATTGCAGAATGCGTGCTGCTGGGTAATCCCGACGAAATCAAACGTGTCGCGGCCGCGCAGGGTATCGAACTGGGCGCAGGCATTCAGATTGTCGACCCCGAGGTCGCGCGTGAAGCCTATGTGGCGCGTCTGGTTGAATTGCGTAAAAGCAAAGGCATGACCGAAGTGGTCGCGCGCGAACAGCTGGAAGACAACGTAGTGCTTGGTACCTTGATGCTCGAGCAGGGCGAAGTCGACGGCCTGGTCTCCGGCGCGGTCCATACGACCGCCAACACCATTCGACCGCCGTTGCAGCTTATCAAAACGGCACCGGGCAGCTCGCTGGTTTCCTCCGTGTTCTTCATGCTGCTGCCGGATCAGGTGCTGGTGTATGGCGACTGCGCGATCAACCCGGATCCGACCGCCGAGCAGCTTTCGGAGATTGCCATTCAGTCGGCGGATTCCGCCGCCGCGTTCGGCATCGAGCCGCGCGTTGCAATGATCTCCTACTCCACCGGCACGTCCGGTGCAGGTAGCGACGTCGAGAAAGTGCGCGAAGCCACGCGTCTGGCGCAGGAAAAACGTCCGGATCTGATCATCGATGGTCCGTTGCAGTACGATGCGGCAATCATGGCGGACGTGGCGAAATCGAAAGCGCCAAATTCGCCGGTCGCCGGACAGGCAACCGTGTTTATCTTCCCGGATTTAAACACCGGTAACACCACCTACAAGGCGGTACAGCGTTCGGCGGACCTGGTTTCCATCGGCCCTATGCTGCAGGGGATGCGCAAACCGGTAAATGACCTGTCGCGCGGTGCGCTGGTTGACGATATCGTCTATACCGTTGCGCTGACGGCGATTCAGTCTGCACAGGCCGACGCGGCGCTTGCCGTCGAATCCTGATAGCTTGAATAGACGCGAGCCGGTCCCTGTGACCGGCTTTTTTATGTCCAACATCGGCATATTACTGGAAAAAATTCAGAATATGTCCATAAATCAGCCCAACGCTTATGATATCTGCGTCGCTGAACGTCACGTTTTGCAGACCATAGCTGCCAAGCAGCGGAAGCAGCAGCGCCGGTAACAGGGTAATAAGCAGGCCGTGGAAGATCCCGCCTATTACCGCGCCGCGTCGTCCACCTACTGCATTGGCAAAGATCCCGGCCGTGCCACCGGCAAAAAAGTTGGTCAACATGCCAGGCAGGATCATCGCCAGTCCGACCCCCGGAAACAGAAACATCCCGATAATCGAGCCGAGCGTGGTCGACAGAAATCCTACGATTACCGCGTTGGGCGCATACGGAAACAGCACCGGGCAATCCAGCGCCGGAATGGCATTGGGCACGATACGCAGGGCAATGCCGCGAAACGCGGGCACAATTTCTGCCAGCAGCAACCGCACACCCGCCAGCAGGACATACACCCCGACCACAAACTGCACCGATTGCAGGAATGCATAAATCAGATAACTCACGCCGTTGGCGTATTGCGCCACAACCTCGGGCCCTGCCGCGATCGTCGGGATCAGATAAATCGGGATCATCACCACCATCATCGACAGATAGGTGTCCTGCAAAAAGGAGAACGCGCTGGGCAACGCGAGATCTTCGGTGCTTTTACTCGCATCGCCGGTCAGTTTGGCGACGCCCGCCTGAATGATATAGCCCAGCGTACAGAAATGGCCGAGAGCAATATCATCGGAGCCGGTAATTTTGCGCACGATAGGCTGCGCGATGGCGGGCATGCCGACCGACATCAGTCCGGCTATCGTTCCGCCAAGCAGAATCAGCTCGGTACCTCGCAGGCCGCCCATATAACCGACTACCGAGCAGACGGTCGCCATCCACAGCGAAGCCTGCCCGGTCAGGAAGATATATTTGAAGCGGGTGAAACGCGCGACGAGAATATTGATCAAGAACGCCAGCACCATGATGAGCGCCGTTTCCCGTCCGAGCGTTTGCTGGGCAATACCGGCAATCGAGCCGACATCCGTAACCACCCCGCGCATGTTGAAGCCTTTCTGGAACACTTCGCCCAGGAAGTTGAGTGCGGAGACGATGATATTGGCACCGGCCAGCAGCACCAGAAACCCCAACAGCGTTTTCAGGGTGCCGGTGATGACCTGCCCTGCACTTTTCTTGAGCGCAATGAGCCCCACCATCGCGATAAGGGCAATTAATATTGAAGCCTGGCCTAAAATATCATTCACGATAAAATATAAAAAAGACATTAGCTGTCCCTCGCACTCGCAGCCAGTAAATTAGGCGTAGCGATCGTTGTTATTATTTACGCCAAGATGAAGCATTCAGACTAATTCAAATATCCGAGGTCCTTTAATATCGGCGTCAGCTTTTCCGTTATCTCTTTTTTATCTACAAGGCGTTTAAGATAAATGACCGTGGAATTAAGCGTATAATTCTCAAATTGCGGTTTGAAATTGGCTCCGGTCATAATAATATCGGCCCTTGTCGACGCTGCGCTCGAGATATCGCAATGTGCAAGATTCGCTTTGACGCCCATCTCTTTCAGCGCTGCCTCGATGCTCATCTCGCAGGCGAAACTGCTGCCTAACCCTGCCCCGCACACTGCCAATATGGTTAATGATTTCATTGTGATACCTCATGTTTCAGAATCGAAAATCGGCTTTTCCGGCTAGCGATAGGCCGGATTTCGAGTGAAGCGGTTTACCTTTCATTCGTTGCATATCGCAAAGGTTGAACGCGTTTGAGTATGCTTTTTAATCAGGAAATAACTGTGATTCAGCGCACAAAGATAGCGCTATCATTTGAGACGATCGCTTTTTGTGATAGCGCTATCATAATTGGCGCATCTCTTTACATTATTTACCCGCTAATGAACTATGCTAAAATTCGGGACTGTTTTATGAGGTGACACTGCCACATCATTAATAAATGTGCGGCAGCAATCGCGTTGTTTATTAAACAATCCATAAATAACGCACTCATGGATAAATAATTTTCGACATCGTTAAACGGTATTCAAGAAGCTGGCTCAGGAGTCGCAATATGGAGGGAAGGAAACGCCGGGGAACGGGTCGGGCCACGCTGGCCGACGTGGCAAAGTTAGCCAATGTCGGGACCATGACCGTCTCACGCGCCCTGCGCCAACCTGACAGAGTCTCCGACAAGCTAAGGGTGAAGATTGAATCGGCGGTCGCCGAGCTTGGCTATATTCCGAACTCTTCCGCCAGCGCGCTGGCTTCTGCCTCGTCGAACGTGGTGGCGGTGGTTACCTCGTCACTTGCCGAATTTGGTCACGCCGAAATGATGGCGGGCGTGCAGGAGATCCTGATTCCCGCCGGTTACCAGTTGATGCTGGCCGAGTCGCAGAATCAGGAGGCGCGCGAGCAAAAGCTGCTTGAAACCTTTCTTTCCTACAATCTGGCGGCCGTTATCCTGTTTGATGCGCGCCATACCACCGCCACCTACGAATTGCTGTCGCAGGCGCAACTGCCGATTGCCGAGCTGGGTGCGGCGCTCGAAAACCCTCTGGATATCAATATTGGCATCGATAACGCGGCGGCGACGTATCAGCTTGCCGAGCACCTGATTTCATTGGGTTACAGCCGGATTGGACTCATGTCGGCGGCGCAGAAACCGTGGGTTTCGCAACAGCGGCTGCGCGGCTGGAATCGGGCATTGCTCACCCATAATCTGTCGACCACGCGGGTTATCAGCACCTATGAGCCTTCGAGTTTCAGTGTGGGTGCCAGTCTGTTACCCGAGCTATTGCTGAACTGGCCAGATATGGACGCGCTGATTTGCAGCAGCGATGAGCTGGCCTGCGGTGCTCTTTTCGAATGTCAGCGCCGCAAGATTCAGGTGCCTCGAGACTTGGCGATTGTCGGCTTTGGCAACAGTGATGTCAGCAAGGTCTGCCAGCCGCCGTTAACGACCATGGCGGTGCCACACAGAGAAATCGGGATTCAGGCAGGCAAGGCATTGCTTGCAAAAATGCAGGATGAAGCGTGGGTGTCGCAGAGAATATTGCCGTCAACCCTCTGTAAACGGGAGAGTTGTTAGGGGGAATGCGCTGAGCGAACAGCGCATTTCGGATAGCCGGTTATTCGTCGGCGCTTAACGGCTTGCCGTGATCTTTATCGTTGTTGCGGCTCATCCAGAGCGACAGCGCCTTTAGCGAGTCCGGCGTGAATTCATCGCAGCGTGCAGTAATTTCTTCCGGTTTCATCCAGCGAACTTCGGCCACTTCTTCTTCCTGCAGGGCAAATGGCCCGTGAGAAACGCAGCTGAACAACGACCCCCACACACGGCAGTTATCTTCCTCAAAATAGAAAGCTCCGTGTTCGGCAAAGGGCACACCGGCAATACCCAGTTCTTCTTCGGCTTCGCGACGTGCGGATTCGATAATGTTTTCGCCGCTCTGCACCACTCCGCCCGCCGTGGCATCCAGCCAGCCCGGATAGAAATCTTTGATGTCGGTTCTACGCTGAACCAGAATATTTCCACTGCCATCGTGCACCACAATATAGCTGGCACGGTGACGCAGGTTTTGAGCGCGCATCTGTTGGCGACTCGACTGGGCAATCACTTCGTTTTCTTCATTAACGATATCAACCCACTCGCTGCTGCCGGTGTTTTGCTCTTGGTTCGTCATCCTGTAAAACCTTCTCTAATGCGCGTAAAAGGCGCAGTGATTTTTTAATGAGTCCGCTGATTCTATCCGGCTCATCGGAATCGCTCAATAGCAACAGATGCGTTAGTAATAGGTAAAAGCTATGTCAACCGGCGGTATAAACCATCAGACTCGTCTCACATAGCCTGCTATTATTATCAGTTACATTACTCTCTCGTCACGCCATTCAGAGAGAGATTACCGTTCAGGGAATACCGGCGCATCCAGCCCCATCCGCTGATTAATAACAGGCCGATGGACGATTAAAACTATTATGCAGGAGGCACAGATGATCGATCTTTATTACGCACCCACGCCCAACGGCCATAAAATAACGTTATTTCTGGAAGAAACCGGACTTCCCTATCGACTTCACCGCGTCGATACCCATTCCGGAGAACAGTTTCAGCCCGCCTTTCTTGCGATATCCCCCAATAATAAAATTCCAGCCATCGTCGATACGCAGCCCGTGGACGGCGGTGTACCGCTAAGCCTGTTCGAGTCTGGAGCCATTTTGCAGTATCTGGCCGAAAAATCCGGCAAACTGCTTGGCAAGGAGTTGCGTGAAAGAACCCGCACCCTGCAATGGTTGTTCTGGCAAATGGCTGGTTTTGGTCCGATGTTGGGGCAGAATCACCATTTTACGCATTTTGCACCGCAGCCCGTTCCTTATGCAATAGAGCGCTTTCAGCAGGAAACCCGTCGCCTGTATGGCGTGTTGAATACGCAACTTGTGAAGCAGGCCTATCTTTCCGGCGAGCATTACAGCATTGCCGATATCGCTACCTACCCCTGGGTTGTGGCGCATGAGCGGCAACGTATTGATTTGGCAGATTATCCTGCCGTACAGATTTGGTTCGAGCGCATAAAAAATCGCCCGGCAACGCAAAGAGCCTACGCGCTGGCCGAGGTAAAATAACTCGCCTGGCCTCTTTCTGCGGAGGCCATTCTCCTTTCTCCTAATTTCCTCTCTGCCTTAAAAACCCTGCCTTTATAAGTACAGGATGTGCACTGCATCGCGTGTCGGTGGCGTTGGATAAACTATGCTGATAACTAGGGTACGGACTGTGCTATCAGCAGGTTATCAGGAGAAAGACATGAAAATTTTAATAACCGGTGCCAGTGGACTGATTGGACGTCGTTTGACGGAAAAACTCCTGGAACAGTCACACGAGGTCACCGCGTTGACCCGTGCGCCGGAGCGCGCCGCCAAAATTCTCGGACCCAAAGTCACACTTTGGCGATCGCTTGAGGGCAGAACGTCACTGGATGATTTTGACGCCGTCATCAATCTGGCCGGTGAACCCATTGCAGACAAACGCTGGACCAAAGAGCAGAAACAGAAACTTTGCGACAGCCGCTGGCAGTTGACGGAGAAGCTTTCACAGCTGATTAATGCCGGCGAACGCCCGCCTGCGGTGTTTATTTCGGGATCGGCGGTGGGCTATTACGGCGATCAGGGGCAGGCGGTGGTAGCTGAGGACGAACCGCCCAACAAACAGTTTACCTGGCAACTTTGTGCCCGCTGGGAGGCGCTGGCGCTCGCCGCGCAAAGCGACAGGACGCGCGTCTGCCTGTTGCGAACCGGTGTGGTGCTGGCCAAAAAAGGTGGCGCACTGGCCAAGATGATCCTGCCCTTCCGCGCAGGGCTGGGGGGTCCTCTTGGCGACGGTCAGCAATATATGCCGTGGATACACATCGACGATATGGTCGCCGCCATCCTGTTTCTACTACAGCATGAAACGCTTAATGGCCCGTTCAATATGGTTGCGCCCTATCCCGTGCGAAACGATCAGTTCAGTGCGCTGCTCGGCGAAACCTTGCACCGCCCTTCCTTTATGCGCGTGCCGGCGGGCGTCGTGCGTTTGCTGATGGGCGAGTCTGCGGTGCTGGTGCTCGGCGGGCAACGCGCCATACCTCAGCGACTCGAAGATGCTGGATTTGAATTTCAATATAAAGAGTTGAAGCCCGCCATCGAGGAAGTGCTTGGCTAGGCCAGACCATTGCGGATGATTTTTGCTCTAAAACACGCTTATTAAAAAGTTGGCCTTTAGATCGGATGATCCAAGGCCATTCTTTTATTTTATCGATGTTTGGTAGAACACGTGTTTACCAAAGGGGTCGACCTCATAACCGCTGACTTCCTTGCGCACGGGTTCATAGATAGTCGAATGGGCAATCATGACCGCAGGCGCCTGCTCATGCATCATCTGCTGCGCCTGCTGATAAAGCGCGATGCGCTTTTGCTGATCGGTTGTCGCGCGTGCTTCGCTAATCAGCTTGTCAAACGGCGGATAACACCATTTGGCCGAGTTGGAACCGCCCTGCGCCGCTTTACAGGTATACAACGGGCCAAAGAAGTTATCCGGATCGCCGTTGGCCGTGGTCCAGCCCATCAGCGCAGCCATGTGCTCGCCGTTGCGAATACGTGTCTGATATTCCGCCCACTCATAGCTGACAATGTGCGCCTTGACGCCAATTTTCGCCCAGTCGGACTGAATCATTTCCGCCATGCGACGCGCATTGGGATTGTAAGGACGTTGAACCGGCATCGCCCATAAATCGATATCAAAGCCATTCGGATATCCAGCCTCCGCCAGCAGTGCCTTGGCTTTTTCTGCCGAGAACTCGTAATCCTGCATCGTCTTGTCTTCGCTGCTCCAGACACCCGGCGGCAATAAACTTTTCGCAGCAGTGCCTGTTCCCTGGAAGACGGCCTCGATAATCGACGCCTTGTTAATCGCCATGCTTAGCGCCTGACGCACTTTCACATTATCCAGCGGCTTTTTCTGCGTATTAAACGACAGGAAACCCGTGTTGAGGCCCGATTTACTCATCAGGGTGATATCTTTGTTGTCTTTCAAACGCTGCAAGTCGGCCGGATTCGGGAAAGGCATAACCTGACACTCGTTTTTCTCGAGTTTGGCCATACGCACCGAAGCATCGGGCGTGATGCTGAAAATCAGGCGATCGATTTTCGATTTACCCTGCCAATACTGCGCAAACGCTTTATATAAGATTCGCGTGTCTTTCTGATATTGCACCAGCTCGAACGGGCCGGTGCCGACAGGATCGGTATCGACCTTCTGCGGCGTACCGGCTTTCAACATCTGGTCAGCATATTCGGATGAAAGAATCGAGGCGAAATACCAGCCGAGATCCGCAATAAACGGCGCTTCGGGGCGGGAAAGATTAAAGCGTACCGTGTAATCATCCACGCGATCGATGCTGGATATCAGATTGCTCATATCCAGACTGTCGAAGTTGAGGTAGGTGCCGTTGGAGATATTGTGGTACGGATTCTTTGGGTCTTTCTGGCGCATAAACGAAAAAATGACGTCGTCGGCGTTGAAGTCACGGGTCGGCGTAAACAGCTTGTTACTCTGGAATTTAACCCCTTTGCGCAAATGGAACGTGTGGGTTTTTCCATCTGGACTGATTTCCCAGCTTTCCGCCAGACTTGGCACCAGCTCCGTTGTGCCCGTTTTAAAATCCACCAGGCGGTTATAGATAGGTACGGCGCTGGCATCAACGTTCGTGCCCGACGTATAAAGCTGGGGATTGAAAATATCCGGCGAGCCTTCTGAGCAATAAACCAGCGTTTGTGCAGAAGCGCCTGCCACCATCGCCATTGCCAACATGCCGGTGGTTAATCTTGCTATTTTTCGTTTCATGCGTTTCCCTGTCATTGAGAGTTAAGACTCATTAATTCGTTAGTACGCCGATAAAAAACAGATTACCATCCACGATACACTTAGTAATACTCTGTTATATATGAAAATCTTATAGATAAACAACTCAGAGGTTAGGATGTCGACTCAAATTGCCAAGCAGCTCACTGAACGTTTTTTCCGTTACCTGTCTGTTACCAGCCAAAGCGATCCTAAAGCCACCTGCCTGCCCAGTACACCCGGCCAACAAATTCTCGCCGATATGCTTGCTGCCGAGCTGGAAACGCTCGGATTGGAAAACATCCAGATTGATAAGCATGCCACGGTCACCGCCGTAAAACGCGGGACTAAACAGGGCGGTCCGCGCATCGGGTTTATTACCCACATCGATACCGTAGACGTTGGCCTGAGTCCGCACATTCATCCGCAAATCAAGGTATTCAACGGCGAAGATGTCTGTCTGAATGCAGAGCAGGACATTTGGCTGCGCCTCGACGAACATCCCGAAATCCTGCCCTATAAAGGTCAGGAGATTATTTTCAGCGATGGCACCAGCGTATTGGGCGCAGACAACAAGTCCGCCGTCACCGTGGTGATGACCTTGCTGGAAAACCTGACCGCCGAGGATCAGCATGGGGATATCGTGGTGGCGTTTGTACCGGATGAAGAGATTGGCTTGCGCGGGGCGAAAGCGCTGGATCTGAGCCGCTTTGACGTCGATTTTGCCTATACCATCGACTGCTGTGAACTGGGCGAAGTGGTATACGAGAACTTTAACGCCGCGGCGGCAGAGATTACCTTTACCGGCGTGACGGCGCACCCGATGTCGGCCATTGGCGTATTGGTCAATCCATTATTGATGGCGCATGATTTCATCAGCCATTTCGATCGTCAGGAAACGCCGGAAAAGACGCGGGATCGCGAAGGTTACGTCTGGTTTAACGATATCAGTGCCAATCAGCAATCCGCCAAACTCAAAGCGTCTATCCGCGATTTCGACAGTGCCAGTTTTGCGGCGCGTAAACAGAAAATCGAGCATGTGGCGAAAGTGATTGGCGAACAGTATCCGACGGCGAAAGTGTCGGTTTCCATTAGCGATACCTACAGCAATATCAGCAGCGCCATCGGTGAAGACCGCCAGGCCATCGACCTGATTTTCTCGGCGCTGGCCGAAATTCAGGTCGAGCCAAAAGTCATTCCGATGCGGGGCGGCACGGACGGCGCAGCCTTGTCGGCAAAAGGCCTGTTAACGCCCAACTACTTTACCGGCGCCCACAACTTCCATTCGAAATTCGAGTTTCTGCCTCTCTCTTCCTTTGTGAAATCCTATGAACTGACCAAGGCTATCTGCCTGCTGGCAGCCCAAGATAAATAGTGGCAAAGGCCCCTGCTTTTTTTGGCAGGGGCATTCTTTTGCACGTCTTTCAGGAAACAACCTCAGGCACGGCTTTTGGCGTCAGGCCAAAATACTTTTGCTTGAATTCGATGTACAACGTCAGAACGAAGGCCAGGATATACAATCCGCTGTAGGTGAACACGACGCCTTTTACGCCGACAATCGGCAGCAGGATGGTGGCGAGTGCAGGGGCAAAAAAGTTGCTTAAACCCGCAGAGAGATTGCACACAGAGATGGCAGCGCCCTTGTGTCTGGGTTCAAGCGCAGGAAACAGCGCGGTCATCGGCACGAATCCGGCGGTCGATGCCCCCAGCAGAATGGCACCCAGCGCGGCTATCCAGAAGTTGGGGCCGAAGTAGATGGGCAGGAAGTAAAAGGTGATACTGAATACGGCGCAGGCAATTGCCCCAAACCAGCGGATCACGCGCAGAATGCCCCATCGTTGCGACATGATCCCCCAGAAGACGTTGAACACGATGGTGGCGAAGAAGAACAGAGTCCAGATTTGCAGCCAGTCGGGCATACTGAAACCTATTTCATCGATAAACACCATCGGCATGATAATGGGGAAACCAAATAGCGACAGAGTATTGATGATTCTGACGAGGCTCGCCAGACGAATATTTTTATTGGTAATTAATAGCGTAACCGCCAGACTCATTTCGCTGAATTTTTGTTTGGTGGTTAACGTGAGCATATGGGAAGAAGTTTTAATATTCCTTAACGACACCATTGCAATAAGACCGCCCGCCGACACCCAAATCAACGAAAGCCACAAAACATTCAACTCACCTATCTGGGTAATGAAAAGGCTCGGCAAATAACTGCCCAACACGCCTATCCCAAGCGAATAAGCCGCCCAGAACCAACCGCAGGCGGAACCCACTAATTCTTCACGGACGTTGTGAACAATAACGACAATGAATGAATATAGGAACAAAGGATAAGCCAACCCCCTAATTCCATAAAACAGCAGAATGAAATAGTAGTTTTTATTCATCAAACCGAAATACATAAATAATATATGGAAGACGACCCACATCATAAAACCTATTCTCATGGCTTTTTGCGGAGTAATTACTTCGGCAATGACGCCGGACCCCCATGCAGCAAGGGCTGCACAAAGTCCATAAACGGCAAAGGCAAAGGTCGCCTGAGAGGGAGAAAACCCTAACTCAATGATATATCTAGAAAGAAAGGCCAGTTCAAAACCATCGCCTGTCATGAATAAAAATATGGCGATATACCCCCACAGCAGATTTTTGGGCAATCCTAGCCAGTGATCTTTTATTATGTTCATCATTAGTCCTTCATTATTTTTATAAATTAAAATAACCGAGCTTGCCTACACCACGAAAGCCCATCTAATCAGTTTTACCCCTACCAACGTCAACTTGATATTTCGATTATAGAGCGCAGGGTCACAAAATAAATTTACCGCACTTTGTTAATTACTTTTACAACTTATTGACTCAACCAATAAGAAAGAAATAAAACATTAACCAACAAGCGAATTAAAGTGACGACGCTCTAAATTATTATTTAATCCATTGACCGTCCATTGACGGATGAGATTTTAAAAATTACGGTAGCCAAACCCATTAGAGAAGAGAAGGAATTCAAATGACTAATTTACCGCAAACAATTAAACAAATAGTGAATTATGGGCCGCATGATTATCGTTTAATTAAAAACGTCCCGTTGCCCATTCCTCAGGCAAATGAATTACTCATTAAAATCAGCGCCTGCGGTATCTGTGCATCGGACGTTCACTGCCACGGCGGCGCTCCCATGTTCTGGGGCAATGGCGAGTCCCCTTCATGGGTGAAACCGCCGGTGGTGCCGGGTCATGAATTTTTCGGGGTCGTCGTCGGCGAAGGTCCCGGTGGATTCGCGCATTTTGACGTGAGGCTCGGCGACCGTGTAATAGCCGAGCAGATTGTTCCCTGCGAAAAATGCCGCTTCTGCAAAGGCGGTGACTACTGGATGTGCGAAAAACACGATATTTATGGTTTTCAGCATCAGGATGCCGACGGCGGCATGACGGAATACATGATTTTCAAACCCACCAGCCGCGTTCATAAAATTCCCGACTCGTTATCATTAAACGAATGCGCCCTCATCGAACCTTTCGCCTGTTCCATTCATGCGGTGAATCGCGGCGATATCCAGTTCAATGACGTAGTCGTGCTTTCCGGCGCAGGACCGCTCGGCATGGGCATGATTCAGGCCATCCGTCTTAAAACGCCAAAGCTGTTTATCGTACTGGATACCGTTCCCGAACGGCTGGCGCTGGCAAAACATTACGGTGCCCATGTGGTCATGAATCCTCTGGAAGAAGATGTGGTCGCCAAGGTCAAGGCACTCACCGACGGCTACGGCTGTGACGTCTATATCGAAGCCACCGGCAATCCGGCCAGCGTACCGCAAGGCCTGAACATGATCCGCAAGATGGGGCGCTTCGTCGAGTTCAGCGTATTTAGCAAAGATACCACCGTCGACTGGTCTATCATCGGCGACAGAAAAGAGCTGGATATTCGCGGTGCGCACCTCGGCCCACACTGCTATGAAACCGTCATCGACTTCTTCGAGCGCAAACTCTTTAGCTCGGAAGGCATTGTCACTCATTCCTATTCACTTGATGAATGGGAAGCAGCATTCGAAATGGCACACGGGACAGATTCGGTCAAAGTTTTGCTGGTTCCTTAAAGGAAATCCGCCATGAAATATGTCATTGGAGTCGATATCGGCACACAGAGCACCAAAGGCATCCTGATGGATGCCAATGGTCGTATTCATGCCAGTGCCTCGCAAAGTTACCACGTAGAAACGCCGAAACCGCTCTGGGCCGAGCAGTGGCCTGACGTCTGGCTGGAAGCCGTGCTCTCTGTCCTCACCGACATCGTCAGGCAATCCGGCGTCGACAAGGCGCAGATTGCCTCGGTGTGCATCAGCAGCCTTTATGGCGGCTCCGGCATCGCCGTCGATGAAAACATTCGCCCGCTCTATCCCTGCCTGATCTGGATGGATCGCCGCGCTGGCGAGCGGGTCGAATGGGTCAGAAACGAGGTCGATACCCATGAGCTGTTCAACATCACCGGTAACGGGCTGGACAGCTATTACGGCTATACCAAGATCCTGTGGATCAAGGAAAACGAGCCCGACGTCTGGGAGCAGACGCGCTATTTTCTGCCGCCCAACAGCTATATCAATTACCATCTCACCGGTGAGATTGCCGTTGATCACTCATCGGCGGGCAACATTGGCGGGGTTTACAATATCAGGAAGCGCGACTGGTCGACCAAAGCCTGCCGCATGCTGGGTATTCCAAAATCGATGATGCCGCCACGACTGCTGGCGTCGGACGAAATAGTCGGCGGTCTCTTGCCCGACATGGCCGAAAAACTCGGCTTGATGGCAGGCACACCGATTGTGGCCGGTGGCGTAGATGCCGCGGTCGCGACGCTGGCGGCAGGCGTTGTCGCGCCGGGTAATCATGTGGCGATGATCGGCACCTCCATGTGCTGGGGTTTCGTGAACCCTAACGTTGACGCGCGCCACGGGCTGATAAGCATGCCTCACGTCAATAATCCGCTGGAGGATGTCTATACTTTTGGCGGCGCCATCACGGCGGGCGCTTGCGTCACCTGGTTTATCGATCAATTCTGCGCGGGCGAAAAACAACGGGCGGCGGACCAAAACTGCGCGGTACACTCTCTGCTGGAAGAACAGGCTTCCCTCCTGCCGCCCGGTGCCAACGGGCTGATATTTTTGCCTTATCTGATGGGAGAACGCAGCCCGATATGGGATGCCAAAGCAACCGGCACCTTCGTCGGGTTAAGCCTGTATCACCGTCGCTCCCATCTGTACCGCGCGGTGCTCGAGGGCATCAGTTTTGCACTCAAAGACAACATCGAGTCAGGCAAGGCGTGCGCCGAAAGGCTGGATAACGAACTCATCGTGGTGGGGGGTGCCGCGTTTTCGGATATGTGGATGCAGATTATCGCCGACGTCACCGGATATCCGGTGCTGACTATCCAGGAAGAGGTTGAAGCCCCGCTTGGCGACTGTTTTCTTGCCGCGAAAGCCGTCGGCATCATGCACAACGCCGAACAGATCAAACAATGGTTCACCCTCGAATCCCGCGCAACTCCCAACGCGGAGAACCACGAAAAATACCACGCGCTGTTTCAAACCTATCGATCGGTCTATCAACATCTCAAGGAAGATATGCACCAGCTGTATGATCTCACCCAGGAGCCATAAAAATCATACGTCGATGTGATGTAGAGCGTTATGTATGTCGGGCATAGCCCTATGTGATTAGCGTTGCAGCAAGGCGGCGAGCTTGAGAGAGCAAGCGAAGCCAACGATGCTGCAGCGTCATGTATAACGGGCATAGCCCTATGTGATTGACGTTGCAGCAAGGCGACGAGCTTGAGAGTCCCGATGAGCTGACACAGGTCAGTGATTCGGGCGAGCAAGCGAAGCCAACGATGCTGCAGCGTCATGTATAACGGGCATAGCCCTATGTGATTGGCGTTGCAGCAAGGCGGCAAGCTTGAGAGTCCCGATGAGATGACACAGGTCAGTGATTCGGGCGAGCAAGCGAAGCCAACGATGCTGCAGCGTCAAGAACGACGGGCTATTTGAGCGCCCCGGAGAGGAATTGTTGAAGCCGTGCACTTTTAGGGCTACCAAACACATCGACCGGATTGCCCTCTTCTTCGATAACGCCCTGATGCAGGAAAATGACGTGATTTGAGACGTGGCGCGCAAATTCCATCTCGTGGGTGACCACGACCATGGTTTTGCCCTCTTCTGCGAGCTTCTGCATGATACGCAGCACTTCACCCACCAATTCTGGGTCCAGCGCCGAAGTCGGCTCATCGAATAGCAATACTTCGGGTTCCATCGCGAGCGCCCGGGCAATCGAAACGCGCTGCTGCTGACCGCCGGAAAGGTTAACCGGATACTTGATGCGCGCACGCTCGTCGATGCCAACCTTGTCGAGATAACGCACGGCCCGCTCCTTCGCTTCGGCCTTGCTCAGCCCCAGCACCTGGATCGGGGCTTCCATGACGTTTTCCAGCACCGTCATGTGGCTCCACAGATTGAAATGCTGAAACACCATCGTCAGCTTGGTGCGCAGCAGTTGCAGCTGTTTCTTGTCGAAAACCTTGAGCTGGCCGTCGGTATCGCGCACCATGCGAATGTCCTGATTATTAACGCTTATCGAGCCTTCACTCGGTTTTTCAAGGAAGTTGATACAGCGCAGGAAGGTACTTTTTCCGGATCCGGAGGAGCCGATAATACTGATAACATCACCGGCATTGGCCGACAGTGAAACGCCTTTCAGCACTTCGTGCTCGCCATAACGCTTATGCAGATCGATTACGGCTAATTTTGTTTCTGACATGATTTTTCCCGCACAGGTGAAGGTTGCACTGTTGATACGCTTATTTTAGTGAGAGGACTGGGGCTTGACGTGCCCGAGCCAGCGCTTTTCCGCCTTGCGGAACAAACTTATCAATCCAAATGACACAATCAGGTAAATCACCGCCGCGATGCCAAAGGCATAAAAAGGCTGATAGGTCGCGGAGTTGATGTCTCTGGCAATCTTGAGCACATCGGGCACGGTCGCGGTAAAGGCGAGCGCCGTAGAGTGCAGCATCAGAATGACCTCATTGCTGTAAGCCGGTAACGCAGTGCGCAACGCGGAAGGCAGAATGATGCAGGTATAAAGCTTGAAACGCGAAAATCCGTAGGCGTTGGCTGCTTCAATCTCTCCGTGCGGTACCGCGCGAATCGCACCGGCAAAGATCTCGGTGGTATAGGCACAGGTGTTCAGCGTCAAAGACAAAATGGTGCAGTTGAGGCCACTTCGGAAAAAGGCGTTCAAAAAGTCGGTGCCACGCACTATCTCCAGACTGTACATGCCGGAATAAAACACCAGCAGCTGCACATACAGCGGCGTACCGCGAAACACGTAGGTAAACAGCCAGATAGGCGTACTGATAAAGCGATTGGGTGACACGCGCCCGACGGCCATGACGATGGCCAGCAGTCCGCCCATAACCACCGAACTTATCAATAGCCACAGCGTTACCGCGAGACCGGTAAAACGGTAGCCGTCGCTGTATAGCAGCGCCATACCGTATTGATGCAAGATATCAATCATAGCTCGGCCCTCTTCACACCCAGCGAATAGCGGCGATCGAGCCAGACCAGCACACCATTGGAAAGCGTGGTAAATATCAGGTAAATCACACCCGCAACGATGGCAAAGTAAAACGGTTGATAGGTTCCCTTACCCGCCAGCTGGGTGGCTTTTACCACATCGTTGAGGCCCAGCAGCGAAACCAGCGCCGTCGCCTTGAGGATAACCTGCCAGTTGTTGGCGATGCCCGGAAGTGCAAAGCGCATCATGGCCGGAAACAGAATGCGGCGAAAGATTTTCGGCCCGCTGAAACCAAAAGCCACGGCGGCTTCGATTTGCCCGCGTGGTACGGCCATAAATGCGCCACGGAAGGTTTCGGTAAAGTAGGCACCGTAAATAAAGCCGAGGGTAATGATACCGGCGCTCAGCGGATCGATATCGATTTGATCCATGCCGAGAGATTCGGTCAGGCTGTTGAGGGCAATCTGCAACCCGTAGAAAATAAGCAGCATCAAGACCAAATCGGGCACACCGCGGATAAGCGTGGTGTAGGCACCGAACAGGCCCGAGACCGCCCGGTTTCTGGAAAGTTTGCCGCCCGCGCCGATAAGGCCGATGACCACGGCCAGCAGCACCGAGGAAAGTGCCAGTTCGAGGGTGACTATCGTGCCCTGGATAATAACCTGGGAATACCCGTATAACATGAAAATGTCCTGTCTTTGACGAGAATCAGACTGCGTATCGCAGGCTTATAATTGTTCTCCTGAAAGCAGCCTGCCACGGGGACAGGCTGCCGTTGAGGAGTTTTCCTGACGTCGTCAGATGTTGCCTAGCCGCCGTACACGTCAAAGTCGAAGTACTTTTTCGCCAGCTTGTCGTAGGTGCCGTCTTTACGCATCGAGTCGAAAGCCTTGTCGAGTGCGGCTTTCAAATCGCTGTCGCTTTTACGCAGACCCATGCCCGTTCCGACGCCGAAGAACTTGTCGTCTTTCACGGAAGGACCCGCAAACGCATAGCCCTTGCCCGCAGGTTGTTTCAGGAAGCCTTCGCTGCCTGCCACTTCGTCCTGGAACGCGGCGTCAAGACGACCCGACCCCAGATCGGCATAAATCAGATCCTGGTTCTGGTAAGCCACCACGTTGATGCCTTTTGGCTGCCACATTGCGTTGGCATAGGCTTCCTGCGTGGAACCCTGCAATACGCCTACGTTTTTACCTTTGAGGGAGTCAAGCGTTGGCAGGACCTTCGAGCCTGTCGTGGCAATCAGGCGCGCGTTGGCGGCATAGAGTTTTTCGGTGAAATCGATCTCTTGCTGACGTTTCTCGGTAATGGAGAGCGAAGAGATGATGGCGTCGATTTTTTTGGCTTTCAGGGACGGGATCAGGGCATCGAAATCACTTTCAACATAGGTACATTTGATTTCGGCACGTTTGCACATTTCGTTGGCCAGGTCGATATCGAAACCAACCAGTTTACCGCTGGAGTCTTTTGACTCGAAGGGCGCATAGGTTGGATCCGTACCGATTTTGATTGCCTTTGGCACGGCAGCAAAAGCGCTACCTGCGCTGGCCAATACTAATACCAGAGGAAGAACCTTGAACAACTTTTTCATACTTTACCCTCAGCCATTAATCGTGCGTTGTTGTTTGTTGTGTGTTGTATGTCGTGTGAGTGGATTATCGAGATAACCGTTTTATTATTAGTCACCGGTCTATGTCGGTAACATTTTTACTACATTCACCTCTTTTTTCACTGCATTAACGTCTATGCAGTAATTATGCATAAGTTATGCAGTAATCGTGCCGACTTTTAGCAAGCGGCGTTTTAGTGAGCGACTGTACGTAAAATGGGTGAGGAATAGTCTGCAAAATCACCGCCTAAACGCCCGCTGCCTAAAGATTGAAACAGAAATGCACCAAAATAAAACATAAAGAGTTCAATTTTGGTGCATCGATATCATATTGGGCAAATTTAGGGCAGAAAGGCTTGCAAAAACTTAATGGCTGCCCTGCCAGCGAACAAACAGGTCTTCGGGCAGGTCGATGTCAAACTGGTCAATCACGCGGTTAACGGTCTGATCAATGATGTCTTCCACCGATGCCGGACGATGATAGAAAGCCGGCACAGGCGGCATGATAATCGCGCCAAGCTCGGCGGCCTGGGTCATTAAACGTAGATGGCCCAGATGCAACGGCGTTTCACGCACGCACAACACTAGACGGCGGCTCTCTTTCAGCACCACATCGGCCGCGCGCGTCAGCAATCCATCGGTATAACTGTTGACGATGCCGGAAAGGGTTTTGATTGAACATGGCAAAATGGCCATACCGGCGGTCTTGAACGAGCCGGAGGAGATGGTGGCGGCGATATCACGGGAGTCGTGAACCACGTCCGCCAGCGCCTGCACATCACGCAGGTTGTAGTCGGTCTCGAGCGCCAGCGTCTGACGCGCGGCGTTGCTCATGACAAGATGGGTTTCAACGTCTGCGACTTCGCGCAGCACTTGCAAAAGGCGAACGCCGTAAATGGCGCCACTGGCACCGGAAATACCGACGATAAGTCGTTTCATGAATACAGCCTCTGAAAAGACGAACTAAAACTTTAGAACGTATGAATAGTGCAATGACTTTGCCGTAATGAAAAGCGCTTGGCAAGTGAGTTCAGGAGGCGGGAGGAGATTGCGAAGAAGCCGCCTGCTGCGCCCTGCGAAACAGGTAACATCAGGCGGCTAAAAGGTTGATTAACCTTCGTTATGCATTTCGAGGTTCTCGGCTTCCTGCTGACCGCGCAATGCCTGGGCATCGTCGTTACGCAGCGCGTCGAGATATTCGAGGTAGTTCTGATCCACATCTTTGGTGACATAGATGCCGTCGAACACCGAGCATTCGAACTGCTCGATGTCAGGGTTCTCTTCCTTCACCGCGTCGATAAGGTCGCCTAAATCCTGGAAGATAAGCGCATCGGCACCAATCATCGCATTGATTTCGCTGACTTCGCGACCATGTGCGATAAGCTCGTTGGCGGTCGGCATGTCAATGCCATAGACGTTCGGGAAGCGCACTTCCGGCGCAGCCGAGGCCAGGTAGACATTCTTCGCACCAGCATCGCGGGCCATCTCGACTATCTGCTGCGAGGTGGTTCCACGAACGATGGAGTCGTCGATCAGCAGCACATTTTTATCACGGAACTCGGCACGGTTGGCGTTGAGCTTGCGGCGAACCGACTTAACGCGCTCCTGCTGGCCCGGCATGATAAAGGTACGGCCGACGTAACGGTTTTTAACGAACCCCTGACGATAGGGCTTGTTCAGAATACGGGCAATCTCGAGCGCGATGTCGTTGGAGGTTTCCGGAATCGGGATAACCGCATCGATTTCCAGGTCTTCCCATTCGCGGGCGATTTTCGCACCCAGCTTCTGGCCCATACGGCGACGGGCGCTGTATACGGAAATCTTGTCGATAAACGAGTCAGGACGCGCAAAGTACACATACTCGAACAGGCATGGATTGTACTGAGGATTCTCGGCACACATGCGTGTAAACAGCTGGCCCTTTTCGGTGATGAACACCGCTTCGCCCGGCGCGACGTCACGCAGGAACTCGAAGCCCAGCGTATCCAGCGCCACACTTTCGGACGCGACCATGTACTCGCAGCGACCGTCTTCGATTTCGCGCCTGCCGATAACCAGCGGACGAATGCCGTGTGGATCGCGGAACGCGAGCATACCGTGGCCGATGATCATCGCGACGCAGGCATACGCCCCGCGGATCTTGGTGTTCATCGCCGCCACGGCTGCAAAAATGTTGTCTGCTTCCAGCGGGTAATGCTGGAATTTATCCAGTTCGCTCGCCAGAATGTTCAGCAGGATTTCAGAGTCGGACGTCGTATTGACGTGACGACGTGCGCCTTCGAACAGCGTACTTCTCAATTCATGTGCATTCGTCAGGTTACCGTTGTGGGCAAGCGTAATGCCGAACGGAGAGTTGACGTAAAAAGGTTGAGCCTCTGAAGCGCTGGAACTGCCAGCCGTAGGGTAACGAACGTGACCAAGGCCCATGTTGCCCTGCAAACGTTGCATATGCCGTGCTTCGAATACATCCTTCACCAGGCCATTTGCCTTCCGCAAACGGAAGTTGTTGTTGCCATCAATGGTGACGATGCCTGCGGCATCCTGCCCACGGTGTTGTAACACCGTTAACGCGTCATAAATCGACTGGTTTACCGGCATGAAACCGGCGATACCGACAATACCGCACATGTTGTCTTTTCCTCTTCAGCGCTGCCAAATGCTAGATATGCTTTGGCAAGAAACTCGACGTGCTCTGCAGGTAGTCAAAAAACCACCTGATGATATAACTAAACTGCGGGACCAACTGTGATTGTTTCCAGTCTTCACTTTGAGAAAAGCTGGTAAAAGTGTCCAGAAAGAACAGCCCTGCGGAGACTATCAACACCCCACGCAGCGCGCCAAAACAGACGCCTAATACCCGGTCGGTGCCGGATAGACCGGTACGTTCGACCAATGAGCCAATCACATAGTTGACAATTGCACCTACGATCAACGTCGCGATGAACAAGATGGCAATTGCGATCCCGTTTCGAACAACTTCGTCTTCGAAACGTGTGAAATAGACGGCGAGGTAAGGATAATAGTGGCTGGCAACGAAGAAGGCGCACCCCCAGGTTACCAATGATAAGGCTTCGCGAACAAAACCTCGAATCAGGCTGACTAACGCAGAAAACCCGATAACCGCAATAATGACGTAATCAATCCAGACCATCACTTTATCAATCTCATCCAGGATAAGACCCTTTGTCTTTCTCGCAAAAGCGACAATGACTCTGGGAACCACTCGCCCGGCATCCAAATCGCTGCGAATTCTAACAGAAAAAGAAAACGTTTGCGTAGGGGAAATCTGCCGGTCAGCCAAATTAATATTAGTGGCGAAAAAAACATCAATCGCCGCATAAAGATAGCGAAACTTTTTGTATTGTCGATAAATAAAAAGGGCACAACATGCCCCTTTTTATTGACGTCTCAGCCTACTCGCAAGCCACACCAAAAGTCTTGATGCAGCCCACTTTCTTCTGTAACAGATTACTTGCCTGCCGAGTAGGCGCGCACGACGCCGCTTAATCCGCTGACGCTTTTAAGCGAAGGCAATGACGCCTCGAGATTCTGCCTGTTGGCCTCAGGCCCGACAAACACGCGGGTAATCTGCCCCTGCACCGGCGTTGACGGCACGGTATAGGCGCGATAGCCCGAGAGACGCAGCTTGGCGACTATCTCGTTCACCTTGTCGGCATTTTTAAGCGCGCCCAGCTGAACGATGTAAGACTGCCCTGCCGGCGGTTTTTCTGCCGTTTGCGGTTTAGTCTCGGTTTTAGGCGTTTCTACCGTTTTTGGCTCAACCGCTTTAGGCTCGACCTTTTTAGGTTCGACTTTCTTCGGCTCGACCGGTTTGGTCTGTGCCGGTCTGGTCTGCTGTACCGGCCGCGATTCGGTCATCGGCGGTGGCGTCAGCGCCTTCGGCTGAGAGGCGGATTTTGGCGAAGTGACCGTTTGCGGCGCTTCACTTTCCTCGCTTTCACCGTTGGCCTGGGCGGCGGCGTGCGCAGCCTCTGCGGCTCCGGCATTTACGGCCTCGCCTGCCCCTTCCGGAGGCTGGGCGGGCAGAGACTGTGTGACCTGCCCGGCGCTGTCCTGCTCCTGGCTGTCACCCGGTTTTGGCACCAGAGGAATCGAGGCGAACTCATCCTCATAGTGTTTCTTTTTCCCATCCAGCAGGCCGGGAAGAATAATGACTCCCAGCGCGACAAGGATGACGGTGCCAACCAGACGATTTTGAAACTTACTTGCCACTGGTATTCCCCGTATCCAACGCAGCCATCACATGCGCTACGGTATGAAATGATCCACAGACTATAACAATATCCTGACTATCAGCATCCTGCATCGCCTGTTTCCATGCTGCCAGTACGTCGGGGAATGAAAACGCTTCGGGAAGATGTTCGGTCAGGGCTTCAACCGTGGCACCGCGCGGCCCTTCAAGCGGCGCGCAATACCAGACATCGACTTGAGGTTTCAGACATGCCAACGTTCCGGCAATGTCTTTATCCAACAACATGCCGATAACTGCACGCACTTTTCCACCCTGCCCTGGCAAATCGGAAAGTTTACCGGCCAGATACCCGGCGGCGTGCGGATTATGAGCAACATCAAGGATTAGCCTTGGGGATTCACTCACCGTCTGGAAACGTCCCGGCAGAGAAGCTTGCTCCAGACCTTTTCTCAATGCCTCGTCGGAAACGGCAAGGGAGGCATAATTCAAAGCCGCCAACGCCGTGGCGGCATTGGCCAGCGGCACATTCGGCAGCGGCAGGGCTTCATGGGAGACGTCGCCGTTGCGGGTGTGCCAGCTCCAGTCGGTTGCCCCCACCTGATAATGCCAGTCGTGGCCGACCTGATGCAGTTGCGCGCCTTTTTCTTCGGCGACGAGGCGAATGGACTCGGGCATATCCTGTTCACCGACAATGGCCGGACGATGACCGCGGAAAACCCCGGCTTTCTCGCGGCCAATGCTCTCGCGATCTGACCCTAGCCAATCTGTATGATCCAGCGCAATGCTGGTCACGACAGCGACATTGGCATCGACGATATTGGTGGCGTCCAGACGACCGCCCAGCCCGACCTCAAGGATGACGACATCCAGATTGGCCTGTTTGAACAGCTGCAACGCCGACAAGGTGCCGTACTCGAAGTAGGTCAGCGAAATATCGCCGCGACCGGCTTCCAGCAAGGCAAAGGATTGGCAGTGCTCCGCTTCGCCAAGCTCCCTGCCCTGAATGCGCACGCGCTCGGTATAGCGAACCAGATGGGGAGACGAATAAACGCCCACGCGGTAACCGGCGGCGATCAGCACGGCTTCCAGTGTGCGGCAGGTCGTGCCCTTGCCATTGGTTCCGGCGACGGTAAACACCTGTGGCGCGGGTGTCAGCAGGCTCATGCGCGTTGCGACGGCTTTGACTCTGTCGAGACCGAGTTCAATTGCCTGGGAGTGGAGATTTTCGAGATAACAAAGCCACGTGGCCAAAGGCGACGTGGCTTGGGGAGTAGGTATGTTTTGCATAAGTCCCGCCTAACCTAATCTGTTCAGAATCAAAGCGTCTGAAGGACGTGCATTACCGGACGTTACGACAGGCAATGCCCCTTTGTCAGTGCCTTGCGCACGACGCCGGATACAGCCCTATGACCTTTTCCCGTCTGGGATGAGGGTACAACAAGGGCGGCAAAGAGACTTGCCGCCCGTTTTAACTGCACAGGCTATAACGCAGCCTGTCAGGCATCCGGTTGATCGACAGACGCGTCTTCAACACTGACCACAGGCACGGCAGCCAGTTTTGGCTCAGGACGACCTGTTAGCTTGGCCAGCACGCTGCCCAGCTTGTTACGCAGTTCAGGGCGACGAACAATCATGTCAATCGCGCCCTTTTCGATAAGGAACTCACTGCGCTGGAAACCGGCTGGCAGTTTTTCGCGAACGGTTTGCTCAATAACGCGTGGGCCTGCGAAACCGATCAGCGCTTTCGGCTCGGCAACGTTGATATCGCCAAGCATTGCCAGACTGGCGGAAACGCCACCCATGGTCGGGTCGGTCAGCACAGAGATGTACGGCAGACCGCGTTCCTGCAGTTTCGCCAGTGCAGCACTGGTTTTCGCCATCTGCATCAGAGACATCAGCGCTTCCTGCATACGCGCGCCGCCGCTCGCCGAGAAACAGACCAGAGGACAGTTGTCTTCCATTGCCTGCTCGACTGCACGAACGAAACGTGCGCCTACAACCGAAGCCATTGAACCGCCCATGAAGGCAAATTCGAAGGCGGCCACGACGATTGGCATACCGTAAAGGGTGCCTTTCATCACAACCATGGCGTCTTTTTCATCTGTCTCTTTCTGAGCTGCCAGCAGACGATCTTTATATTTTTTGGAGTCTTTAAACTTGAGCAGGTCTTTCGGCTCCAGTTCGCTACCCAATTCGACCTCGCTCCCTTCATCCATGAATGTGAACAGACGCATGCGCGCGGACATGCGCATATGGTGATCACACTTGGGACAAACCATCAGATTGCGCTCGAGTTCAGCGCGGTATAACACCTGACCACAGCTATCGCATTTGGTCCAGACACCTTCTGGAATGCTTGCTTTACGGGTTTGCGAGATGTTGCTTTTATTAAGAATTCGTTCAATCCAGCTCATCGATGACCTTTCTGTTTGAACCTGGCAAATGCCAGTTCGCTGTTCATGCTGTAACAAGTCCCCTGCTTTAACTCAAATAACCGCCCCTGATTTTTCAGTGATAAACCGAGGGCAGAACGCCGCCGGAAAACCGCTGACAGGGAAGGTTGTTCGCAGGAACAGACCACAAATGTCGCTCATTAAACCATAAGAGGTGAAGCCTGTAGATAAAAAACTGGTCTTACCCTTTGGTTTAAGGCCTTTAATTTTAATAATTCGCGCTAACTGCGGGGTTTCCCCCGCCGGTCAGTTTGGTCGCTCGCCCGTCTTGCCTGCGCCTTTACGATGACGAATCACTTCGATAATCGCTGGCAAAACAGAGACAACGATAATGGCGACGATCACGAATTTCAAATTGTTCTGCACAAAAGGCACGTTGCCAAACAGGTAACCGGCATACGTCAGCAGCAGGACCCAGATAAGGGCACCAACGACGTTATACGCGGCAAAGTGGCGATATGACATGCGCCCCATACCGGCAACGAAAGGGGCAAAGGTGCGAACAATCGGCACAAAGCGCGCCAGAATAATCGTTTTACCGCCATGTTTCTCGTAAAACTTGTGGGTTTGTTCCAGATAACTGCGGCGGAAAACCTTCGAGTTCGGGTTGGCAAACAGTTTCGCGCCAAACAGACGGCCAATCGTGTAGTTGACTGCATCACCCGCAATCGCGGCCACGACCATCAGGAATACCATGACGTGCACATCCAGACTGTTGGTTGGCAAGGCCGCCAGCGCGCCCGCAACAAACAGCAGGGAGTCACCCGGCAGGAAAGGTGTCACCACCAGACCGGTTTCGCAAAACAGAATCACGAACAAAATGGCATAAATCCAAACGCCGTACTGTGCGACGAGTTCGGTTAAATGCACATCGATATGCAGGATAAAATCGACGATATAGTGGATATATTCCATGGTATTACCTCATATGTCCTTAATCAGCCAGTCTTAATCGGCAAGAAAGAGCGGTCCCATCGTGACCTTCGGCAAAGCAAATTTTTCAGGATAATCAACAGCGACTAGATACAATCCTTCTGCCTTGGCCGTCGCGGCGGCAAGATTGCGATCCCTGGCCGCCAGCAGCTCCGCCATCCAGCTTTCAGGCTGGTTGCCAGCGCCTATTTCAACCAGGCTACCCACGATATTGCGCACCATGTGATGCACAAAGGCGTTGGCTTTAATATCCACGACCACATAGTTGCCGAATCGACTCACATTCAGGTGCATCATGAAGCGCCACGGCGTTCTCGACTGGCACTGCACGGCGCGAAATGAGGTGAAATCGTTTTCGCCCAGCAAACATTGCCCTGCCCGCTGCATTTTTTCAACATCTAAAGGCATATGAACGTGCGTAATGCCATGATTCAGAATACCCGGACGATAACGGTGATTGTAAATGACATAACGGTAACGCCGCGCCGTCGCGGTAAAACGGGCATGGAAGTCTTCGCCGACGTGGCTGACCCAGCGTACGGCAATATTTTTCGGCAAATGGGTATTCACGCCCATCGTCCAGGCGGCATCCTTGCGGATGACCGGCGTATCGAAATGCACCACCTGCCCCGTTGCGCTGACGCCTGCGTCCGTTCTTCCGGCACACTGTACGGTAATCGGCGCATCGGCAACGCGGCTGAGCGCCTTCTCGAGACACTCCTGCACGCTGCTCACTTCCTGCTGTCGCTGCCAGCCATAATACTGGCTGCCGTCATACTCAATCCCTAACGCAATACGCTCGGCAATAGCCGCCGGTGCCGCGTTGGGGCGTTGCTCGTCAGACATCAGTACCAATACTCCTGGATCAGTTTTTCTGCCGTTTCAACCGCCATCAATGCGCCGCCAAAACGCACGTTGTCGGCAACCGACCAGAATTGAATCAGCTCGGGAATGCCATAATCGTTGCGAATGCAGCCGATGCTCAAAGAAGCATTGCCCGAGGCATCGCTGACCTGCGTCGGGAAGTCGTCTTCATCGCTGACGTTGATATCGTCGGCCTGCTCAAGTTCGGCGCGAGCCTCTTCCGCAGACAGCGGACGCAGCCCTTCCACGTGCACAACCTGCGCGTGCCCGTAAAATACCGGCGACTGTACACAGCTCACGGAGATAGGCAGACCGTCGTCCTGCACCACTTTGCGTACCTGTTCAACCAGACGACGCTCTTCCAGCACACTGCCTTCCTTGTCGCTAAGCAACGGCAGCATGTTAAAGGCCAACTGCTTGCTGAACATGCCCTCTTCGGCGGGAATGCCGTTGAGCAGGCGCGCGCTCTGCCCGGCGAGATCGTCGACGGCGGCCTTACCCAATGCAGAAACGGAAAGCAGCGAGGTTACGTGCAGGCGAGACAAGCCGGCAAGTTCCGTGAGCGGTTTGATAGCGGTCAGCAGTTGGCTGGTCAGGCTGTCGGCCACGGCAATGATGTTGCGGTTGCGGTAATGGGCCAGCACGTCGGGGTTGACGCTCGGCACGACCAGAGGGATGTCATGCTCCATCGCGAACAGGCCGCTGCTGTCGATAACCAGACAGCCCTGGTTCGCGGCTTCTTCGGCATAGTTGGCCGAAGCTTCGGTACCGGCCACGAAAAACGCCAGCTGCACCTGAGTCCAGTCAAACTCGGCGACGTCACGTACCAGCATGCTTTTGCCGTTGTAACGGATCGTTTGTCCGGCGCTGCGCTCGCTCGCCAGCGGGAAAAGCTCACCAACCGGGAACTGACGTTCAGACAGCAACTCCAGCAGCGCGTCACCCACTGCGCCAGTGGCGCCAAGCAGCGCAATATTCCAGCCATCAGACATGTTGGTATTCTCCAGAAATTCAAACTACAGACTAAAACGGGCAGTGTTTCACTGCCCTTGTAAATGCGTGCGAAGGATATGACGCGGACATGAAGAGGAAATTAAATGACGTCGCTGTTGAAGCCGAGCTTTTCAAGCAGATCGGCGGTGGCCTGATTGTCACAGTGCACACACAGCGAAGACCACTCACGGCGCTCTTCATAAAACTTGCGTAAACGGTCAAATTCGCCGCTTTTTCCCGCCACTCGTCGAAGCGGCGCATCATCGCGGCGCACATCATACACCAAGTGCGCCAGACGCAGCAGTTTAGGTTCGGTTAACTCACCGCGCAGCGTGACCTCGCCGAACTCGGGCGCCGGCAGCAGACTGGCAAGCGGAACCTGTTGCGGCTGACCGATGAACTGGCTGTAGGCTTCAAAGACCTGCGTAGTGCCGCGCGCCTTGCCCTCAAGGCTGTAACCGGCGATATGCGCGGTGCCGATGGCGACTTTGTCCAGCAGGGCCAGCGACAACTCCGGCTCCGGTTCCCACACGTCGAGCACGGCGGTCAGTTTTTTCTCGCCGTTAAGCGCATTCAGCAGTGCGGCGTTGTCGACAACCTCGCCACGGCAGGCGTTGACCAGAATAGCGCCGGGTTTTAGCGCCGCAAGCATGGCGGCATCAACCAGATGGAAGGTTTTATCCGGACCGGAGAGGTTAAGCGGAGTATGGAAGGTCAGAATATCGGCCTCGGCCACCAGCTGTTCGATGGCGACGAAGTCTTCACTGTCGTCGTGCTGCGCGCGTGGCGGGTCGCAAAGCAGTGTGCGGATCCCGAAAGCCTTGAGGCGCGCATTGAGACGCGACCCCACATTGCCTACGCCGACAATACCGACGGTTTTATCGCGCAGCGAAAAGCCGTCGCGCTGGGCCAGAATCAGCAGGGAAGAGAACACGTATTCCACCACGGCAATCGCGTTGCAGCCCGGCGCCGCAGAGAAGCCGATACCGGCCTGCTGCAACCCCTTGTCATCGACATGATCCGTACCGGCCGTGGCCGTGCCGACAAACTTGACCGGCGTATCTTTCAACAGGCTTTCATTGACCTTGGTAACGGAGCGCACCATCAACGCATCCGCCGAGGCCAACGCCTCTATCGGGATCGGACGACCGGGAACGGCCTGAACTTCACCCAGACGGCTAAACAGCTCGACCGCATAGGGCATATTTTCATCAACCAGGATTTTCACGCTTGTCTCCGTTGCCATGCTAAAAATTCGATAAAAGAGAGTAATGGCGGTCATTTTGCCATAGCTATTTTGCCAGATATACCCGGCCGCCTATTGCTCGTTGCGAAAACGCTGCGGCGTGGTGCCGGCAATCTGCACAAACATTGAAATAAACGCCGACGACGAGCTATAACCCACCTCGAGTGCGACCTCGCCCACGCTTTTCCCTTGTTCCAGAAGGGAAATGGCATACAGGAAACGCAGCCGCTGCCGCCATTCACTGAATGCCATGCCAAGTTGCTCCTGACAGCGCCGTGACAGCGTGCGTTCAGAGGTATAAACCTGGGTGGCCCACTCCGCCAGCGACAGATTATTGGCCGGGTCTTTCTCGAGGGCCGATAAAATGGGTGCCAGCAGCTTGTCCTGCGAGCCGGGCAGATAGGTATCGAGACGCGGACAAATCGCAATCTGATCCAGCAGTACCTGACACATCCGCATATCCGACGCCGTTTTCGGTACTGAAATTCCCCGCGCGATACAGTCGTCGGCAATGGCCTTGAAGACCGGTGTGAGATTCAGCATACACGGCGTCTGCGGTAAATCCTTTGCTAATTCCTGCGCAATATCAATCGCATAAAACCTCGTTGCTTTACGGTTATAGCTTGAATGCAGAGTGCCTGCGGGTAGCCAGAATGCAAACTCGGGCGGCGCAAGAAAACGCTGGCCTGCCACCTCCATTGACAGTACGCCAGATTTCACGCAAATAATCTGGCTCCAATGATGTAAATGCGAGGCGTATTCCGTATTGGCGCTTACTGACTCGCCGCGAAACAGCAGCGTTTCGGGAGCCAGCATCGGCAAGGGATAGGAGTGCGGCGGCGGGCGGCCTCGGCGCGCGGTGCTCATAACGATAAATCCTGGGTTGGCAAAGGGTCTGTCTCTGACTCAGGGTAAAAAACGCTACTCTTGAATCAAATTGGCGGGCAAACAAAAAAAGATGTCTGGTTATCAGTATATATTACAAACCAGACAGCTCTACACTAGGTCGATAACTTACTTTGGATCTTGTCGATGAACCTTTTGTTCCCTCTTTTTGCCGTAATCATCTGGTCGTTAAACGCCGTGGTCAGTAAAGCTGCCGCAGGCGCTATCGACCCTGCCGCCATTTCTTTCTATCGCTGGGTCATTGCACTGGTGGCGCTCACGCCTTTTGTTCTGCCTGGCGTATTGCGCAATCGCAAAGAAATCAAAAAATATTGGTGGAAATTTTTGGTGCTCGGCCTGCTCGGCATGGTGATGTACCAAAGTTTGGCCTACTATGCGGCGCATACCGTCAGCGCCCTGTTTATGGGCATTATTGCCTCGCTAATCCCGCTGTTGACGGTACTGATAAGCCTCGTCGTGCTTAGCGTAGTGCCTACCGTTGGCATTGCGGTGGGAGGTCTGGTTTCACTGGCCGGTCTGGTTTGGCTAGTCAGTACGGGTCATCCAGAAAGATTGTTCCAGCAGGGCATCGGCATGGGTGAAGTCATGATGCTCGCCGCTTCGGCTTCCTACGCGCTTTACGGGGTATTAACCAAACGCTGGGCCATTCCGCTGCCTAACTGGCAGTCGCTTTATATCCAGATTATTTTCGGCGTTGTGATGTTGGCACCCAATTTCCTGATGACAAACAATGTAGAATTGAATGAACAAAATCTGCCGCTGGTGCTGTTTGCCGGTATTCCGGCTTCAATCATTGCGCCGTTTTTATGGATCAAAGGGGTACAGCATCTTGGGGCCAATCTGGCGACCATTTTCATGAATCTGACCCCCATTTTTACGGCCATCATTGCGGTGATTTTCTTGCACGAACATTTGCACAGCTATCATCTAATTGGCGGCGGCATTACCCTCTTTGGCGTGATACTGGCTCAGCGCTTGCGCACGCCGCTGTTCAAACGTCGACCAAAAATCGAGCTGGTTGACTCCGAGCTGAAAAGTTAAGGGAAAGAATCTTGGCCACGGAGGCATTCACGGTGTCGATAGTTAACATTTATCTGTATGATGTCGCGCTCGACGCCGCGTTTAACTCTTCTCTCTCCCCTGAAATCAACCTTCGGGAGGGAAATACTCTTAGCAAGGACTGGTAATATGCAACCATTGAGTGGCCGCTCACCCGTTGATAACTCTCGGGAACAGCCTACTGAACGAACAGTCCCTGCCGGAGCAGGCGAAAATCAGCCGCTCACCCCTGCGCAGCGCACCACGCTGGAAAAGCTGATTGTAAAACTCATGGCGTTGACCGCCATGAAATCGCCGGAAATCTGGGCCAACCTGCGCCATGATCTTGCGTTGTCCCACGACAGCGAGTTAAACGCCAGTCAGTTCGCGCGCGCCGAGTCTTTGCTGGTCAGCAAATTAAGCCAGGCGCAGGATGGCCACGCCACCCGCCAACTCATGCAGCAACTCACCGAACTGCTGCCGCTCGGCAATAATCGTCAGGCCGTCAGCGACTTTATCCGTCACAACTTTGGTCATACGGTGCTGAGCCAATTGAGTCATGCGCAACTCGAAAAAGTGCTGCAATTGATTCAGTCTCGCGAAATGACCATTCCGCAACCGCAGCAGACGACGATTATGGATCGCCCTCTGCTTCCGGCCGAACATAACAGCCTGCAGCAGTTTGTCACCAAACTCAGCGCCGCCACCGGTGAAGCGCCGGCCAAAATCTGGCAGGAGCTGTTTATGATGGTGGGCATCAAGGTCGGTGATCCTATCCCGGCCAAGCATTTCCAGCTGCTAACCCAGTTTGCCCAGGTCAAGATTACCGTGAGCCAGCAGAGTGTGCCAAGCCTGACCAGCTTGTTGAGCGTGTTAAAACAACCTGCCAGCGAACGCGAACAGCATCGCCTGACGGAGTATGTCGCAAGCAACTTTAACGCAACCCCGCATACGCCACTGACACCGACACAGGTTAACTACCTGATTCGGGTCTTGTTCGACCTGCGTGCCGACCGCGCGCCGCGTAGCGACAAGTCGGAAGAGCGCTCACCGCGTATCGGGCGCGGCGAAACGCGCGATAATCCGTTTGTCGCCATGCTGCCCGAGTCGATGCAGCCTAATGGCGGTCTGTGGCTGACCCTGATTCTGCTCGTCGTGCTCGCGTTGATTCTCTGGTGGGCTGTTTAACTTCTGGCCCGCCTAGTCGCAGCCACAGTCCACAGATTGTTCATTGGCCGGATAAACACCGGCCTCCGTGCCTTTGGCCTGCGGATGCCCATCGCGTATCCAGAAATCCAGTCCACCTATCAACTCCTTGACCCGAAACCCAAGACGCGCCAGCTTGTACGCGCCCTGCGTCGAGCCATTGCACCCAATTCCGTCACAATAAGTGACATACACCTTGTCGCGTTCCAGCCTGCGGGTCGTGTCTTCGTTCATTAAACGATGCGGGAAGCTGATGGCACCGGGTATATGCCCTGCCTCGTAATGTGCTGGCGAACGTGTATCAATCACCACCACTTCCTGCACGTGTCGTCGCAGATCTTCGGCAACGTCCCAGGCATCCGTATAGAAACTCAACTTCGCGTGCAGGTACTTTTCACTAACTTCGGGTGGCGGTGGCGCAAAAGCGAGGACTTTGGATTTGGCTTGCATCTGGACCCCTTGAAAGAAAAATTCGACTGTGAAGAATCAATTTTGCCGCATTTTGGTCTTATAATTAGTACCAATTATTTACGTACGATAAGACCCATTTTGAACAGTAAACCTCACACTTCACCAGGAGCGCGTCAGGGCGCCCTTGTTCAACTGTTTGAACACGTCGACGAGAATCTATCGCTGCGCGATCGCCTCTGCATGGCGCTGCGACAGGGGATTAACGGCGGCCACCTATTGCCTCTGCAACGACTGCCCTCTTCGAGATTGCTGGCAGCCGACTTGGGAATCTCACGCGTTACGGTCGAAGCGGCCTATAGCCAGATTGAAGCCGAAGGTTACCTTGATCGCCAGGTTGGAAAAGGGACGTTTATCAGCGCCGAGGTGACGCCCTTGGCTGCGAATAAACAGCCCCTTGAAGGTCGAGAACATCGTTTCGCCAGAAAAAACGCTGCCAGTGACCTCTCTCAACATCCGGGACTTTCGACGCGTGGAGCGGCCATTATTGCCACCGGTGGCTGTTTTGACCCGCAAACTCCTCTACCCTTCGCTGCGGGTTCGCCAGACCTTCGCGCCTTTCCACACCGGCTTTGGCGACAAACCACGCATAAAGTCATGCGTCTCAAGGGCGAAAATCTGATGGGTTATGGCGACCCGCAAGGCTACCTGCCGCTTCGCGAAAGCGTTGCCCAGTATCTTCGACAGTCACGCGGTGTTGTCTGCAACGCCTCACGAGTTGTCATCACTACCAGTTCACAGCAGGCATTACAGCTCCTGGCGACCTTGCTCGTTGATAACGGGGATTGCGTATGGATTGAGCAGCCCGGCTATCTTGGCGCACGCAATGCGTTTCTGGGAGCAGGTGCCGACCTGCAACCCATTCCCGTTGATGCTCAGGGGATGAACTTTGCAGGTCACTCCCCTGTTCCTCGGCTTATTTCACTTACACCTTCGCATCATTACCCAACAGGCGTCAGTCTGAGTCTAGCGCGCAGGCTGGCGTTACTAAAATATGCAGCCGAACAGAATAGCTGGATAGTCGAAGACGATTATGACAGCGAACTTCACTATGATGGCCGTCCGCTTCCCGCCATGCAGGGACTAGATAAACAGCAGCGCGTCATCTATCTGGGCACCTTTTCCAAGGTCCTTTTTCCCTCTCTTCGCATCGCCTACATGGTGCTTCCACCCCAACTCGTTGAGCCAATGACCCAGTTGCGAACGGTGTTTGACGGGCATAGTTCGCAGTTTATGCAGGCAATCACTGCCGAATTCATCCAGCAGGGGCATTTCGCCGCTCATCTGCGCGCAATGCGCCAGCTTTATCACAGTCGACGCGATCACCTGCTGTCGCAAATACATCAAAAGCTGGGCAGCTGGATGGTTCCTCAAACTGCAGCCGGTGGTTTGCAGCTTGCAGTAAAGCTTCCAGACAAGCAGGAGCTCGCGCTGACTCGGCAGGCTCGACACCTCGGTGTGATAACACCGGGTCTTTCAGCGCTCTATCTCCCTGATTCTTTTCCCGCCGCGCCATCACCCGCATCCGATTTGCGTGTGCCCGCGTGCTCTCCTCCCGAGAAAGACGGTTGGCTGCTCGGGTTCTCGGCGTTGACCCCAGCAGAGATAACCGCCGCTGTTGCGCGTTTATCCCAACTGGAAATCTAGAGCAGTGCCAGTATAAACCAGCCGACGAGGCCGCTGAAAAGCAAGAACGGAAACGAATAATAGTGAAAGGTCAGCCAGATTTTCTTCTCGCCAGACATGCGCATGGCGATGAGGTTGGCGAGTGAGCCGATGGCCAGACCAAAACCGCCTGCGTTGACGGCATAAGCCAACAACGCATTGGCGGGCATATAATTTATCAGCAAAATGGTGGCAGGCACGTTGCTTATCACCTGCGAAAGCCCCATTCCAAGCAGGTAATGCCCATATTCGGGTAACGATGAAATCCTGCCGAACGCCTGCTGCAACGGGCCAAGGCTGATAATGAGCTGAACATCGATAAACATGGCAATAAACACCAAAATCAATGGCCAGTCGATTCTGAGCAATACCTGTCGCGACATTATCAAAAAACCCAACAGCACTGCGACCAGTCCATAAAGCGCCAGGCCGACATCGACACAGACGATAAACAGCAGATAAAGCACTACGCAGGCCAACAGCAGGGGTTTACTGAAGGTGTTGCTATGCTGGCTGCCCTTTTTTTTCAGCGTATGCGATGGAAAACTGAACCAGGTCACTATCAGCAGTGCCACCATTGTCACAAGGGCAAGCGGAGCCATTTGCCCGATAAAATGTACAAAAGATTCGCCGGAGCGGTTCCATAACAGAATGTTCTGCGGGTTCCCGACCGGCGTCAGCAAGGAACCGGCATTCACCGCCAGAGCCTCGAAAATAATCAGCCGCGTGACGGGTAGCGCAGTGAGTTTTTTCAGGGTAATGGTCAGCGGCACTACAATAAACAGCGCCACATCGTTAGTCATGAAAGTCGACAGCACTGCCGCCGCACTAACTAAAAACAACGCCAATCGCCGTTCGTTATCCAGCGTGTCGAGCATTTTGCGCCCTACAAAATCGAAGTAGCCGCTCAACTCTACCCCTTTGGTCAACATCAGTAACCCGAGCAGCGTAACGATGGTATTCCAGTCAACAAAACTGGCAAATTTCGGCACTTTTTCAGGGTGAAAGCAGGTCAATATGACGCCGAGCAAAAGAAGCACATGCAAGAATCGGTCACGCAAAAATGGACGAAACAACATTGTAAACGTCTGAGCCATGATAAAAACACCGCAAATTCAAAGACCGATAAAGGATGGGCAGACGTTACCTGAAGGCCATGCTTTACGCCAGAGAGATAACACAACTCTCCGCGACGTCTCGCAAATCCATAAATAAAAAAGAGGCGCCACTTGCGCCTCTCCTGATGCATGTTATTTTGCCGCAGAGGTAATCTGCCGCGCCACACGCGTTCGGGATTGATGCAGCCAGCGCAGCAGGTCCACCAGCAGGAACAGAAGCAGGCTTACGCCCATTACCGGCAGACTGAACGCCAGAGCAACCACCAGCGCCAAAAAGCTCCAGCGCATAAGGATAGGTAGCGCACGCCAGGTTTGAATCAACGTCGCGGCAGGGCTTCGCTGACCCGCCATTTTTGGCCGACGCTGCCACCAGAGCAGATAACCCCAGCCAATGAGCGCGCAGGTTCCAAGTCCGAAGAAAATCAGCAGCAACTGATTCGCTGCACCAAACAGTACGCCCATATGGGCATCGACGCCCCAGCGCGTGAGCTTGGCGAGGAGCGGAAATTGCGCAAAATAGACGTGGTCGACAATGCGAAGTGTCGCGGGATCAACGGAGACGGCATCCACCCGCGTAGGCCAGCTGCGGTCGATTTCGCTGACTGTCCAGGCTTTTTCGGCCTGATAGGCCGGGCGGATTTCAATTTTGGCCGCATGAATACCGGCATGGCGTGCAGCGGCAACAACGCCGTCAAAGGTTACGGCATCAACCTGAATGCTGTTGGAGACAGGTGAATGATGCATGCCGCTCATGACGCTATCCGACATATCGGGCATATCAGGCATTTTCATCTCGGACATGGACGACGCGTGGTGCTCGGCATGTTCATCGGCAGGTTGCGGCTCCTTGTCCTCTCCCAACTGGGTGGAGACGGCCGGGGTTAGCCACCCCATGTCGGCGCGCAAGATGCCGATATTATTGCCGGCCCACTGCGACCAGGTCAGGCCGGTTGCAGAGAAGAACAGCAGACCGACAAGCAGTATCAGACCCAGCGAAGTATGCCATAAACGCCCGCGACGCTGCTGTGCGCCCTGCTTGCTGATACGGCGTGCGCTTTTATGCCCTGTTCGTGTGAAGGCCCAGAGTAATATGCCGCCCAGCGCAGCGACCCAGAGCCAGGAAGCGGCAAGCTCGCTGTAGTTGCGGCCAATGTCGCCCAGCAGCAAGCCGCGATGCAAATTGTCGAGCCAGGTGCGAAACGGCAGCACACCGCTGGTGCCATAAACAGTTAAGTCGCCTTTCACGTCAAGAGTTACGGGGTCGATAAACACGGCGCGGCTTTCGGATGCGCCTAACCCGCTCCGAGAAAACTGTACGCGGGTCGTTTCGCCTTCCGAGGGCGCCGGGCGAATCGCATAGATGCGGGCCTGTTCACCCATGAACGCTCTCGCCGCGTCTATTTGTCGAGAAAGTGGCTGAACGTCGCCACGTGAGGAAGTAAAAAGCTGTTCGGCATAGATTTTATTTTCAATTTGCGGGGTAGCCACATACAGCACCCCCGTCAGGGCGGCAATAAAGATAAACGGGCCGACAAAAAGTCCGATATAGAAATGGATACGTTTTAGGAGCGCCAGTGCGGCCGCTTTGGCGCTCGGCTCGACTGTCGTCGCCATAGGGCCTTGGGTGTGATTCATAACAATGTCCTGAAGCCTGTCAGTAATAAAAAATCAAATCACGCCGCGGGCAGACAAGGTGAATGTCCTTGCTCGCAGAGTATTGATGTGAAATCAGATTGTTAAACGCTTTTTTGCCTTATGCGGCTAAATGAAAGCGAACAGGAGAGAGGCAGGCGGAGCACGGGGTTGAGAATCTGTTAACGTTGGCGAAGAAAGCAGGCAAGGCGTAATGCGGGAAAACAGCGGGCGGACAACGACAGAGAGTGACCAGATCAACGCCACGGCCAGTAACACCAGCAATGGCAGATGCATCAGCAGCACGCAGTATCCGCAAGCGACGCCCATCATCTCATCCGGAGACAACGTATTGGCCGGTGCAGAAGTTGATGATAACGAGGTTAAGGTCGATGCCGGAGGAGATGCTGCTGCGGGATGTGTCGGCATAACATGATCAGGCATCGGCATAGCGGCCATCTTTGCCGCATCCGACGACATGGTCATTTCGGATGTCTCTGGCACCTCAGGCGACAGGGTCATGTCGGCCATCATGGGCATGGGCATGCCCTGCGCGACTAGTATGTTTGACACAACGGGCGCAATAAATAGCATCAGGATCGCGCCGATGCCCAGCCAGGCAAACAAGCGACGTCGTGAATACACTATTTGGTTTAGCAGAACCGTCATGTTTAATAAAAATTAATCTTATAGAGAAAGACGGCAGCGATTGTAGCTGAAATAGTTAACGAATGCAGGCAAATAGAAGCCATGCCGAAGACAGGTTTTAACGCGGCAGTGAAAAAAGAAAAAGCCCACCTTAAGGCGGGCTTTCTTTAACAACGGTAAATCTACAGGAGAGATTAACGGTCGTTTGGCAGTTTACGCATTACCAGAGTGGCGTTGGTGCCGCCGAAACCGAAGCTGTTGGACATGACGGTTGTCAGTTCGCGGTCGGTTTTCTCGGTAATGATGTTAACGCCTTTTGCCGCTTCGTCGAGGTTTTCAACGTTGATGCTCGGCGCAATAAAGTTGTTCTCGGCCATCAGCAAGGTGTAAATCGCTTCCTGCACGCCTGCGGCACCCAGAGAGTGACCGGTCATGGCTTTGGTGGAAGAGATTGCCGGCGTGTTTTCGCCAAACACTTCACGCACAGCGCCCAGCTCTTTCACGTCGCCGATTGGAGTAGAAGTACCGTGTACGTTCAGGTAGTCGATCGGGGTATCAACGCCCTGCATCGCCATCTTCATACAACGCATCGCGCCTTCGCCGGATGGAGCAACCATGTCGGCACCGTCAGACGTTGCGCCGTAACCCACGATTTCTGCATAGATGTGCGCACCACGTGCCAGAGCGTGTTCCAGCTCTTCAACAACAACCATACCGCCGCCGCCTGCGATAACGAAACCATCGCGCTCGGTGTCGTAGGTACGGGATGCTTTTTCAGGCGTGTCATTGTATTTACGTGACATTGCGCCCATTGCGTCGAACTCGCAGGCCATTTCCCAGCACAGTTCTTCACCGCCGCCCGCGAAAACAACATCCTGCTTGCCCAGCTGAATCATTTCGTAGGCGTTACCAATGCAGTGTGCAGAGGTCGCGCAGGCAGAGCTGATGGAGTAGTTTACGCCACGGATTTTGAATGGGGTTGCGAGGCAGGCAGAAACGCCGGAAGCCATCGCCTTGGTCACCATAAATGGACCCACGCCTTTGAGGCCGGTCGCACGCATGGCATCGGAACCCGCAACCTGGTTGCGTGGTGAACCGCCGCCGGAACCTGCAATCAGACCGGTGCGTTCGTTGGAAACCATTTCAGGCGTCAGACCGGAATCGGCAATCGCCTGTTCCATAGACAGATAAGCATAAATAGAAGCATCACTCATGAAACGCACAATTTTGCGATCGATTAGACCAGCTGTGTCTAGTTTCACATTGCCCCAGACTTTGCATTTCATCCCGGCATCTTCAAATTCTTTAGAGTAGGTGATCCCGGAGCGGCCTGCTTTCAGCGACTCAAGAACTTCCTGCTTGTCGTTACCGATGCTCGAGATAATGCCCAGGCCAGTAATCACAGCACGTTTCATTTAATACCTCTTTTACTATTCACTATTCGGGATTTCGTCATGCACTTTAGCGTACAGTTGTACGCCGAACAAGTCCGATCAGCAAATCCTTGTGTAAAGAATTGAAATTTGCGCGAAGTTTACCAGACAGTTAAACTTCGCGCACAGCCTAGAACCAAGAGAGTTTTACGTGGATCACACCCCAATACAGCCAGCCGATTTAAGGTGGAACGAACAGGGTACACCTGTTTCCCGACAGTTCGATGACATCTACTTTTCGGACGACGGCGGCTTGCCCGAAACTCGCCACGTGTTTCTGAATGGCAATCATCTTCCCGCGCGTTTTGCCACGCACCCTCGTTCGCTGTTGGTCATTGCCGAAACCGGTTTTGGCACAGGTTTAAATTTTTTAACGCTTTGGCAGGCCTTTGCCGACTTCAAACAGCAGCAACATCAGACAACGCTTCAGCGATTACATTTCATCAGCTATGAAAAATTTCCACTTTCCGTGACGGATCTGGAAATGGCGCACCGCCACTGGCCTGAACTGGCCGAGTTTGCCGATGAACTGCGCACGCAATGGCCCCTGCCTTTCGCGGGCTGTCATCGACTTCTGCTCGACGGTGGGCGCATTACGCTGGATTTATGGTTCGGCGATGTCACCCATCTGCTGCCAAACTGTGACGCGAGCCTGTATCAGCAGGTCGATGCCTGGTTCCTCGACGGTTTTGCGCCCTCCAAAAATCCCGATATGTGGACCGACGACCTCTTTACCGCAATGGCGAAGATGACCCGTCCGGAAGGCACTTTTGCAACCTTTACCGCCGCCGGATTCGTGCGCCGAGGTTTGCAACAGGCTGGATTCAACGTGAGCCGCGTCAAAGGCCACGGCAGAAAACGCGAGATGCTGAGCGGCTGGCGCGAAACCGCCCCCAAACACCCGCACCCGATGCCGTGGTATGACCGCACCGCCGCCGAAAACCCGCAGGATATCGCGCTAGTCGGCGGCGGTGTTGCCAGCGCCCTGCTCTCTCTTGCGTTACTGCGCCGCGGTTTCAATGTCACCCTTTATTGCGCCGACGCCAAACCGGCACAGGGCGCTTCCGGCAACCGTCAGGGCGCGGTGTATCCGCTGCTAAATGGGCAACACAACGCCATCGAGCAGTTCTTTGCCCATGCCTTTACCTTTGCTCGCCGCCAGTACAGCGCCCTGAGCGCCGCCGGTCTGAGTTTCGACCATGACTGGTGTGGCGTGGCGCAGTTGGGCTTTGACGAAAAGAGTCAGAGTAAAATCGACAACATGCTTGCCGGTGAATGGCCGCATGAACTGGCCACGGCGCTTGATGCCGAACAGTTTGCCCTTGCGGCAGGTTTGCCCTGCGGCAACGGTGGGGTGAGTTATCCGCTGGGCGGATGGCTGTGTCCTGCCGAACTGACTTCGCAGGCTATCGAACGCGCCGAGGCGTTGGGTCTTCGCGTGCATTATCAGCATCCGGTTACCGCACTGACGCCCACGGCTAGCGGCGGCTGGAAACTGGCGTTGCCGTCAGGAAATGAAGTGGAGCACGCTACCGTGGTGCTGGCCAACGGGCCAGGCATCGCGGCTTTCGAGCAAAGTGCAAAATTGCAGGTTTATGCCGTGAGCGGACAAGTCTCGCATATTCCTACTACGCCGCGTCTGAGTGAACTTAAACAGGTACTGTGCTACGACGGCTATATGACGCCCGTAAATCCAGGCAATCAACAACATTGCATCGGCGCAAGCTATCACCGTGGCGAGGAACAAGCGATTTATCGCGATGAAGACCAGCAGCAAAACCGTCAGCGACTGATCGATTGCCTGCCGGACATCGCCTGGCCGCACGAGGTGGATGTGAGCGAAGGGCTGGCGCGCAGCGGCGTGCGCTGTGCCATGCGCGATCATCTGCCGATGGTCGGCGCTTTACCGGATTATGACAATCTGCTGGGCGGTTATGCCGATCTCCCCCGCCAGTTAAAAAATAATGAACAGATTGCGCCTTCACCGGTGCATCGCAATCTGTTTTTACTGGGCGGATTAGGCTCGCGAGGCCTGAGTTCAGCGCCGCTGACCGCAGAGATTCTGGCAAGCCAGATAGCCGGAGAACCCTTACCGCTTGATTCAGCTACACTTGCCGCGCTCAACCCGAACCGAATGTGGGTTCGCAGGCTGCTCAAGGGTCGTCCAGTCACGCAATCTGAGTGATTCACCGCACTGCCAGACATAAAAAAGGGCCATCAGGCCCTTTCTTTTTTTATGTTTCCGCCAACTCAGCGCTCGGTTTCAGGCAGAGCTTTCTGATAAAGGTTCTCCCACATGCCGAGCACCAGAACCTGATCGCGCGGAGAGAGTTCTCCGGCCTGAATCGCCTTGTCGAGACTATTCTGTACACGCGCTTTCAATTGCTCGGACGTGTTCTCGCCGTTGGCTTCGGCATCGGCCACCGATACCGTTAAATGCCCTTGCAGATAACCGCTGGCAAACAGCTCATCGTCGCTGGCACTTTCAACCATATCTTCAATAAGCGCGAAAATACGCCCTTCAAATTCTGCGATCATCCTCTTCCTCTTCCTGTTTCTCACTGACTGAGCTCTTCGCTATCAACAGGTTTTACGCTGCGACAGTCGGTAATTCAAAGGTCCTGTGGAGCAGGAAAAGACTCTGCACTCAACGGGGCCGTATGATAGTAGGCTTGCAGGGCATTGATGAAACGCGCCGGGCGTTCAGGCAGCCCTTTCGCCAGCGTGTCCAGCACCGCTTCCCGCACCTTGCGCTGAAACCCGATTCTGTCGGGTTCACAATCGCCGCTCAGATTGTCACAGCTGACATTAAAGTTAAAGCCCGCAGCGACGCAGAACATCCACTCGTAAGACTGCGGCTTGATTTCAACTTTTTCAAATTCGCTCTGTGTCTGCGCGTCGCGGCCGTCTGGGCAATACCAGTAGCCGAAATCCACCAGTTTACGTCTTTGTGCACCCGCCACACACCAGTGCGAAATTTCGTGCAGTGCGCTGGCGTAATAGCCGTGGGCAAACACGATGCGGTTGTAATCTTCCTGTTCATCGGCAGGAAGATAGATTGGCTCATCATCACCTCTGATAAGCCGGGTGTTGTAATCTTGACTGAAGCAGCCATCGAAAATATCGATAAGCTGCTGATAATGATGATTTTCTGGTAACTCTGAAATAATGGCTGACATGGTTACGGGCTAACTCGACTCAAGACAAAACAGCAAAAACGGTAATTACAGCTGACCGACGTGGTTATCAAGCAACGACTGGCACACGGCCGGTAACGGCGGCGGCTCTTTTTTCACGGGAACACCGCTGCCCGGTTTTGGCGGCAGGAACCAGCTTTGCAGTTCGGCGCCGCAACCATCGCCCGGAGGCGGCGGTGCCTGGCTTTCACAGTTGCGATCACCGACCGGACAACGCAGACGTACGTGCATATGGGCGCGATGTCCAAACCACGGCCTGACCTTGTGCAGCCATTCGCGATCGCTGCCGGCATCGAGGCATAGCTGCTGTTTTATCGCCGGATTGACGAAAATACGCACCACATCGGTGTCCTGCGCCGCAAGTTTGATCAGCGTTTCGATTTGCGGCTGCCACTGACTTTTGACCACGCTTTTGCCGTCGCGACTGACTAAATCGATAGGCTGAGGTTTTAGCAACTGCTGCGCTGTCCAGCGTTTGCGCGGCATTTGCAGCCAGATATCGACATCCAGACCGGACTGATGACTGGCATGACCGCTGCTAAAGCGCCCGCCCGCAGGCATCGCCATATCGCCAATCAGCACGGTGCCCAGGTCTTCGCGATTGGCTTCGGCCGACAATCGTTTGATAAACGTGAGGAGATCGGGCTGACCATAGAAACGGCGCTGATCGGTTCGCATCACCTGATAATCGGGCGAGTCGATAGGCAACGGCTTTGCGCCAATCTGGCAACCGTTGGCATAGCTGCCCACGGCCTGCGGCACACCGGCAACAGGCTGAGTAATACGCTGCCACGGCGTTGCCGCCAGCGAGGGAATCGACACTGCTAACGCCAGTAAACCGGCCAAACCGATTTTTATCCGCATTCTAGGGTTGCACTCTCTGTTTACCAGCGGGGCACGCTGGAATTGACGTCGCCACACTGGGCGCGCTGGCGCAGCAGGTGGTCCATCAGTACGATGGCCATCATCGCTTCGGCAATCGGCACGGCGCGAATACCCACGCAAGGGTCATGACGTCCCTTGGTTATCATCTCGACCTGCTCGCCTTCGCGATTGATGGTACGGCCGGGCACGGTAATGCTGGAAGTTGGTTTCAGCGCCATGTGCGCCACAATCGGCTGTCCGCTGCTGATACCGCCCAGAATGCCGCCTGCGTGGTTGCTTTCGAAACCTTGCGGCGTGATTTCATCACGGTTTTCGCTGCCGCGCTTGTTAACAACCGCAAACCCGTCACCAATTTCGACGCCTTTAACGGCATTGATGCTCATCAGCGCATGGGCCAGGTCGGCATCCAGACGGTCAAACACAGGCTCGCCAAGACCGGTCGGCACGTTTTCTGCCACGACGGTAATTTTGGCACCGATTGAATCGCCGGCTTTTTTCAGCTCGCGCATCAGGGCATCCAGCGCCTCGATTTTGCTCTCGTCGCCGCAGAAAAACGGGTTGGTTTCAACGAAATCCCAGTCTTTGAGATCACAGGTGACATCACCCATCTGAGCCAGATAGCCGCGTACCTGAACACCGAACTTCTGTGCCAGATATTTCTTCGCGACCGCACCCGCCGCCACGCGCATTGCGGTTTCACGGGCAGAAGAACGGCCTCCGCCACGATAGTCGCGAGTGCCGTACTTTTGTTCGTAGGTGTAATCGGCGTGACCCGGACGGAATACGTCTTTAATCGCGCTGTAATCCTGCGAACGCTGATCGGTATTCTGAATAATCAGACCAATGCTGGTACCCGTCGTCACGCCGTCGAAGACGCCGGAGAGGATTTTTACTTCATCGGCTTCACGACGCTGGGTGGTATAGCGCGACGTGCCGGGACGGCGACGATCGAGATCGTGCTGCAGATCAGCCTCGGTCAGTGGAATGCCCGGCGGCACGCCATCGATAATACATCCAAGCGCGACCCCGTGGGATTCACCAAACGTAGTGACGCGAAAGAATTGTCCAATACTGTTCCCTGCCATCACGGCTCCTTAACCATCAGTTAACTGTTTAAAATCGAAGAATAAGTCGAATCGTTATTTGCGGAACAGGCTGAAATGCTCAGCGCAGTCGAGCAACTGCTGTTTGGTCAGCATGAATACGCCGTCACCGCCGTTTTCAAATTCAAGCCAGGTAAACGGAATGTCCGGATACTGGTCCATCAGATGCACCATGCTGTTACCCACTTCACAGATAAGAACACCGTTGTCGGTCAGATAATCAGGGGCGCAGGCCAGAATGCGACGCGTCAGCTTCAGGCCGTCACTGCCGGATGCCAGACCCAGTTCAGGCTCGTGGCGGTATTCGTCAGGCAGGTCTGCCATGTCTTCTTCGTCGACATAAGGCGGGTTGGTGACAATCAGGTCGTACTGCAAGGCCGGTAATTCACGGAACAGGTCGGAGCGAATCGGTGTCACCCACTGCTCAATGCCGTGAGTTTCGATATTGCGTTCGGTCACGGCCAGCGCATCGGCGGAGATATCCACCGCGTCGACTTCGGTTTCAGGGAAGGCATAGGCGCAGGCGATAGCAATACAGCCGCTGCCGGTACACATATCGAGAATATGCTGCGGCTGATGTTGCAGAATGCCTGCAAAGCGGTTGTTGATAAGTTCTCCAATCGGCGAACGCGGAACCAGTACGCGTTCGTCAACGTAGAATTCCATGCCGCAGAACCAGGCTTTGTTGGTCAGATAGGCGACCGGTACACGCTCGTTGACGCGGCGGATGACACGCTCGACGATGCGATGACGCTCGCTCGACGTCAGACGCGCGGAGTGCATGTCTTCCGGAATATCGAGCGGTAGAAAGACGCTTGGCAACACCAGTTGCACGGCTTCGTCCCAGGGATTATCCGTTCCATGACCGTAATATACATTAGCGGCATTCAGGCGGCTGACGGTCCAGCGCAGCATATCCTGAATGGTATGCAGCTCACTGACGGCTTCGTCGACGAATATCTTGTCCAATTTTCTCTCCTGGGGTACGGCGGGTGGCCCATATCGTGGCCATAAAATTTCCGCATAGTTTGCCATGAAGACGGCAACAAATCAGTAATAATCCCCATTCGTCCGCCCAAAGTCATCGGGATTGTCGTCGGGCGGGCGGGAGACGCGCGCGTAAACGCAAACGGGTGTTAGTCGACAAGGTGCGCGTCAACGAGTCAACGCCGCCGGGGCTACAATCACGCAGGGCAACGAGTTTTATTTAGAAACCGGCCGAGGAATAGGTACACTGTTAAAATGTGTGACGAATGATGATATTGCGATGAAGAAAAAATACTCGCTGAGTAAGGAAGAACTGGCGCTGTTTCGTGAGGCGGTGCCCGGCACCAAGCGGCTGAAGAACGATACGATTTTGCATAAACCTGAACGAAAACCGCAGGTGGTGTCGTCGCCTAAACGTCTGTTACAGGAACAGGTCGATGCCAGCTACTATTTTTCGGACGAGTTTCAGCCGATGCTGGACGATGAGGGGCCAGTGCGCCACGTGCGGCCAGACGTCAGTCATTTTGAATTGAAAAAACTGCGCCGCGGTGATTACTCTCCGGAGCTGTTTCTTGATCTTCACGGGTTAACGCAGAAAGAGGCCAAACAGGAACTCGGCGCGCTGATTGCCGCCTGTCGCAGAGAACACGTGCACTGCGCCTGTGTGATGCATGGGCATGGCAAGCACATCCTCAAGCAGCAAACGCCGCTGTGGCTGGCGCAACATCCCGATGTCGAAGCTTTTCACCAGGCACCGCGTGAACTGGGCGGTAATGCCGCATTGCTGGTACTGATTGAACTGGATGACAAGACGTTGGAACAGTAGCGACAAACGAGGAAAAACAGGCGCTTGTTGCAGGTGAACGGTGGTTTTTTTCGTACGACTCACTTTATCGACAACAGAAAATGCCCTTTTCTTTTCATCCAAAATAGCAAAAGGCACAGCAAGCTGTGCCTTTTTGACGTTTGCCCAAACTGAATGTTATCAGCAGACTTTTGCTATCACCTGCGAAGGACTGAACTGCCAGTCCAGGCTACCACGGCCGGTATCGGCGTTGATCTCAACGCTCGCCATCGCCGAGGTTGCAAACATTGGCGGACACTGGCCCGGGCAGAGTTCTGCCACCAGATAACCGACCAATGGCAAATGAGACACCACCAGTACCGAACTTACCCCCTCTTTCGCCAAGGCCTGAAGCTCTTCCGCAACCTGCGCGGGATCGCCGCCTGGCGTCAGTTCGGGTAACACGTCAACCTTTTCAGGAAGCGCGAGACCCTGACGGACTTTTTCCAGCGTCTGCTGCGCCCGAAGATAGGGGCTGACCAGTACGCGCTGAATTTTCACTGAGCGGCCGTTTAACCAGGACGCCATACATACCGTTTCGTCACAACCACAATCGGTAAGAGGCCTGACGGAATCGCTGGCTGCATCGAGAGCAGCTTCACCGTGACGCATAATCACAACTTGCATATTGCACCGCTTTTGTTAACAAAAATAGCGCTATACAGGAACGCTTCGCGTGCTGTATTACCCTTCTGCCCACATCCTAGCAGGGCACTACACCAACTTCACATCAACGAAAACACGCGGTCTGTATCGCGGCCGGGCATTTTGCCTGAAAGTCATCGCAATTAAAACGCTGTTTTTTACACCAACTGCCAGAGGATGTAAATAGGCTGCTGGTTTTACCCGCAACCTTCCAGCGTTTGTCTGTTGTTGCAAAATCCTCAAGGGCTTTACACCCAAACGATCGCCTATTTTACGCTCAATTTCCTAGCTATACAATTTTTGTCCTTCGGCGGCCCGGCGCACCAGCCCCTCGCAGGGCGCGAAACGATCGCCATATTTTTGCTGAAGGTCTTGCAGTTTTTTTACCAGATTGGCCGCGCCCAGCGTGTCGATATACCGCATAGGGCCGCCAAGAAAAGGAGGAAAACCAATACCATATACTGCACCGATATCGGCATCGCGCACGGTGCGCACGGTGCCATCGTCAAGACAGCGCACCGCCTCGTTCAACATCAGCGCCAGACAGCGCTCGGCGATGACAGGCTTGCTCTGTTTATTGTGTGCCGTGATGTGTAAAAGCCCATAGATAGAAGGGTCAGCCTGCCGTTTTTTACTTTTACGGCCTTTATCGGGGTAGAGATAGAAACCCCGACCGTTTTTACGCCCTTTTCTATCGTCATTCAAAATGACATCAAGCTCGGGCGGAGCGGCAAAGCGTTCACCCAATGCGTTGACCAAAACGGGCACGATTTTGGTGCCGACATCAATGCCGACTTCATCCAGCAGTTGCAGCGGCCCCACCGGGAAACCAAAGTCCAGCAGCGCGTCATCGATATGTTCGATGCCCTCGCCTTCGAGCAAGCAGCGCGTGGCCTCATTAATATAGGGAGCAAGAATGCGGTTGACATAAAAACCGGCACTGTCGCCTACCACAATCGCCGTTTTGCCCTGCTTTCTGGCAAAGGCGACAGCGGTGGCTATCGTTTGCGCACTGGTGCCGGCATGAGGGATAACCTCGACCAGCGGCATTTTGTCGACCGGACTGAAATAATGCAGACCAATGACCTGTTCAGGCCTTGCAGCACCCTGCGCAATCTTGTGAATAGGCAAGGAAGAGGTATTTGAGGCAAAAATAGTGTGCGGAGCGGCGTTTTGCTCAACTTCAAGGATAGTTTGCTGCTTGAGCGCCAGGTCTTCAAATACGGCCTCTACCACCAGATCTACCTGCCTGAAACCGCTGTAATCTGTGCTACCTGACAGCAGTGTCATCTGTTTATGCAACGCGGCGCGTGTTAAATGCCCGCGTTGGACTTTCTTTTGCAATAAATCCCAGCTGTATTTCAGAGAATGGCTAATCCCCTGCTGACTGATGTCTTTGATCCTGACGGGCAATTGCGCGCGGGTTGCCGTAACGTAGGCAATACCGCCTCCCATCAGGCCACCGCCCAGCACACCGACATGGTGAATCTCGCGAGGTTCGGACTCTGCACCAAAATCTTTTTTTAGCGCCGTTGATGCAAAAAACAGCGCGCGCAACGCCGCAGATTGCGGGGTCATGACGAGTTCACCAAAGGCTCGAGCTTCCGCCTGATACCCATTGCCGCTGCCTTCGTTAAGGCCCGTTTCAACGACATCGATAATTTTTTCAGTGGCAGGGTAATGGCCTTTGGATTTGGCGCGCGTCTGCTTGCGCACAAAATGGAACAACAGCTTTTTGCCTAATGGCCCCTGCATCACACGGTCTTGATAAGACAAGGGTTTCTTCGTCGAATGCCCTTTTCGCACCTGCTCGAGCGCGGTGTGCAGCAAAATGGATTGAGGCACGATATCGTCCACCAGTCCCATGCGCAGCGCCTGCTTCGGGCGCAGCGAACGACCGGTCAGCATCAGGTCGAGCGCTTTGGCAACGCCTATCAGGCGCGGCAATCTTTGCGTGCCGCCGGAGCCTGGCAACAGCCCCAGCTGCACTTCGGGCAGCCCAAGGCGGGTTTCGTCTGCCAGCGAACAAATACGGCTGTGGCAAGCCAGCGCCAGCTCAAGCCCGCCGCCCAGACACGCGCCGTTAATGGCCGCCACTACGGGAACGGACAAACCAGCAATGTAGGCCATAACGGCCTGACCCTGTTTAGCCAGGGCTTCGGCTTCACTTGCCTGCTCGCAGCGCGAAATCATGCTGATATCGGCACCGGCAATAAAGGAGTCTTTTTTACCCGATACAAACACGACCCCTTTGAGTTGCGGATGCAACTGCACTCGCTTGAGCAAGGCGGTTATCTGCTCGGCAAACTCGGCTTTCAGCGTGTTGACCTTTTCATCGGGCACATCGAGGGTGACGATGGCGATATTGTCGTCGGTAAAATGCAGTTTAAAGGCCGAGGCCTTGCCGTTTTGAGGCTGTTCAGTGGGTGAAATCACCGGTTTATCGCTCATTCTGCCACCTCCAGAATCATGGCGGCGCCAAGCCCGCCGGCGGCACAGGCGGTGGTTAATCCGAGCTTGCCGCCACGGCGACGCAGTTCGTGCAGGGTTTGAACAATCATGCGCGCACCGGTCGCCGCAAAAGGATGGCCATAAGCCAGCGAACCGCCAAGAACGTTAAACTTTTCCCAGTCTATCTCCCCGATTGCCGCGTCACGCCCCAGCTTTTCACGGGCAAATTGCGGGCTGGCAAACATTTTCATATTCGCCAGCGTCTGGGCGGCAAAGGCTTCATGCATATCGATCAGATCAAGATCCTCCAGCGTTAATCCGGCACGATCCAGCGCGATCGGCGTGGCGTAGGCCGGACCCAGCAACATGTCTTCCTGAACATCGATGGCGGCAAAGGCAAAGCTGCGCAGATAACCCAGCGGCCTGAGACCTAGTTCGCGCGCGCGCGATTCGCTCATCATCAATACGGCTGCGGCACCGTCGGTCAGCGGCGTACTGGTGGCGGCAGTGACAGTGCCGTGCCTGCGGTCAAACGCGGGACGCAATTTAGCGTACTGTTCGATACTGGAGTCCAGACGAATATTATTGTCTTTTTCCACCGCCTCTTTATAAGGCGGAACATGGGCAGTCATCACCTGCGAAGCCAGCAGGCCGTCCTGCCAGGCACGGGCTGCGCGCTGATGGGAGCGATGCGCCAGTTCGTCCTGCTGCTGACGGGTAATGCCGTGCGATTTCGCCATTTGTTCGGCGGTATCGCCCATACGCAGCCCGGTCGAGTATTCGGCAACCGCAGGAGGCACGGGCAGCAAGTCGCGAAAACGGAGTTTACTGAACAGACCAAGCCGTTGTGAGAGGGTACGAGCCTTGTTGACATCAACCAGAGTACGGGCCAGCGCCTTGCTGACGCCAATGGGGAGCACGGAGGAAGAATCTGCCCCGCCTGCAATACCGACGCTGATAGTGCCCGCCATAATACTCTCGGCGATATTGGCTACCGCCTGAAAACTGGTCGCGCAGGCGCGGGATACGCTGTAGGCGTCTGTAGTGACCGGCATACCGGTTCCGAGCACGATTTCGCGGGCAATATTGGGCGCTTCAGGCATCTGCACGACCTGACCAAATACCAGTTGCTCGACCACTGACGGGTCTATTGCGCTTTTTGCCAGCAGTTCGCTGACCACCATTTTTCCTAAATCGACTGCGGGTATGCCGTGGAACGCGGTTGCCTGCCTGGCAAAAGGAGTACGCAAACCTTCGACGATTGCGATGCGATCGCCCTGCCGCGTAACCAGTGGAATGGCCTTGTTCATGCTGGCTCCTGAGTAAATCAAACGCTCGATACGCGTTAAAATAGCGGCTTTTGTGTGGCTAAATTCAAAGTCTCTTTGATTCAATCCCTTTTATTGCCGCAAAGTGAAGCGATCTTGGGATCAGCCTGCTGATTTTAAACTATTTAAAACAGGTCTGACCTGATACTTCAGTGTTAACCATGTGCGGATGATTGGCAAAGTCAGGAATGATGAATTGCGAGCAATCGCAAATTTTCGGCTGCAACAGGGAATGTAAGCGGGGGAGAATACCCTGCACGAAAAAATGCAGGGCGAATCACGGCAGGATTAACGCAGGGCAAGCTGGAAGTTGATCGACTCAATCTGGCAGCAGAAAGAGAAATCGGCAATCAGTTCGACGCCGCCTTCCACTTCGTCGAAGCGGCGGGTTATTACGCAGGGTTCCGATTCAGCTTTGCGGGCACATGCCGTCAGCAGTGTGAAGGCAGCGACCGCGTCTTCGCGAGTGGCAAACAGCTTCTGGTAAGTGGCCGTGCAATCCGAATTATCGATAACCGTACCGATTTCAACCCGGCAGCAGGCTTCGTTTTCTTCTATGAAATCTAAAGCGGGTGAAAGGTGCGAGACAGCGCGTTTAGCGCCACGAGACAGTTCTGATTCGCTGTTTATGCCTGACATACTCTCTCCTTTCGACGCGGTGAGCGTCTGGCCCAAAGGTCATAACGAGTCCTGCCGAGGGCAGGGTTAACTATGCGTCATCTTACTCCTGCCCTGACCGGACGAACAGCCATACTTTTTGCAGGGTTTTTAAGTGATTCAAATCACGAGATTAATACGTTGATAAAACTATGAGTTATTTTTTTCACCAATAGTTCAATCCGTCCTGTCAGTTTTGTGAATTGGATTCGTCTTCTTTTTGTTAAGCGGATCTAATTTTTAAAATCTAAATACCAATAAGTGTGAAACAACATTGCAACATGTGTACAGGTCAGACCTATAATTCGCTCACTGGTCTGATTAGTTGGCCCATTGCGGTCCCACGAATCCGCCGCTCATCGCTATTTATAAGCAAACCTATAAATGACGCTGTTCTATAAATCATAAAATGAGGTTTTGGTCATGAACCAGAAAAACCTGTTTACAAGGTCAGCTGTGGCAGCTGCAATGGCGCTCGTCTCTACTCACGTTTTCGCGGCAGGATTTCAGTTAAACGAATACACGGCAGCCGGACTGGGCCGCTCATTTTCGGGCGAAGGCGCCATCGCCGACTCGGCGGCTTCCGGCAGCCGTAACCCGGCAACCATGACAATGTTCGACCGCCCTTCCTTCTCCGGCGGCGCAATCTATGTCGATCCGGATGTCAAACTCACGGGCAATTCACCGGTTACAGGGCGTAGTCTCGACGACGACAATATCGCCCCCAATGCCTGGGTGCCGAACCTGCACTTCATTTTACCGGTTAACGAACAATGGGCGCTGGGCGCTTCCGCAACCTCCAACTACGGTTTATCGACCGAATTCGAAAACGGTTATCCTGCTGGCCCTCTGGCCGGTAAAACCGACCTGATCACCGAAAACCTCAATCTGAGCGCGGCCTATCGTCTTAACGAACACTTCAGCTTTGGTGTCGGTTTCGATGCGGTTTACGCCAAGGCGAAAATCGAACGCAACGCCGGTGAGCTGGTGGCGCTGCAAAGCCGTGGCAGAATTCCGGCCGATACCACCGCCGCACATTTGAACGGAAACGCATGGGGCTATGGCTGGAACGCCGGTATTCTCTATGAAGTCGATGAGAACAACCGTTACGGCTTCACGTATCGTTCGAAAGTGGATATCGACTTCGACGGCAACTATCGCAGCGATCTGCCGGTGGCGGCGGGCGGCACAGGCGGCAGTACCGTTCCGGGATCCTTGACCCTGAATCTTCCGGAAATGTGGGAAGTGTCGGGCTATAACCGCGTCGCCCCCAAATGGGCCGTGCATTACAGCTTGACCTACACCAGCTGGAGCCAGTTCCAGGAACTTAAAGCTACCGGCAGCAACGGCAACACGCTATTCCAGAAGGATGAAGGCTATCACGATGTTTATCGCATCGCGCTGGGTACCACCTACTACTATAACGATCAGTGGACATTCCGCACCGGTATCGCCTACGACGATAGCCCGGTTCCTGCCGATAACCGGACAATTTCGATTCCCGATCAGGACCGCCTCTGGCTGAGTGTCGGTAGCACCTACGCATTTAACAAAGATGCGTCGGTCGACCTGGGTGTCTCTTATATGCACGGCAAATCGGTACATATCAGTGAAAAAGTGGCCGACGGCGTACCCAATTACGAGTTCGATGCCAAAGGCACGGCCATGCTGTACGGCGTGAACTTCAACTACGCGTTCTAACGAAGGCTCAAGCCGTCTGAATAAAGGGTAATCGCCCACCGCGCTTACCCTTTATATACTCTCGCGAACGCCGTCATAAAGGTTGTAAATATTGTCCGGTACCTTGGTGGGCGACGAGAAATAGACATACAGCTGGCCTTTTACATTTCTTACCGCACGCAGTTCGAGATAGGCATTGGGTTTCACGGCGACGTGGTCCGGAAAGAATGAGTTAGAAAGGATTTTTTGATTCACGGACTCATCGAAAATATAAACCACCGGCACCTCGTTACCGGCTCTGCCCTCGGTAACAAACCCGTCCGATGCCCACTGTCTTGCATTGGTCGGCATAACGGAAGCCGACTGCACACCCCGGTCATAAAACACCTTGTTTCGACCTGTTTTAAGCGCATCCGCACCTTGCGGAGTCACAAAAGCGACGCGGTAAGATACGCCCTCATAATTGTTCAGCCTTTCGAATTCGGCCATAAACGCCTTGCTCTTTTTGGTTTCGACCTGACCTCTCAACGCCTCGTTGATTTTTGCAGAGCCGGCTTCGTTATAGTCTGCCACCGCCTGAGATTCGCCCTTGTTGTCACCCTCGCTGACTAATTTAACCAGCTTGTCGAGCAACTGCTCATTTTCCTCGGCGGTCAACGCCGATTCCGGCTTGGAATAAAGTGCGATATGTTCATCGAGAAATTTTTTGGCATCACGATGTTTGGAGGAAGAAAAAAGATTGCGCCCTGCGCCGCTTATCCGCTGCCATACTCCTTTTTTTACCTCACCTATGCCGAATGACTTAATCGACTGATTATCGGCGTCCCAATAAAGAAGTTCCGACTGACCATGAAGGGGCGTTTTATCCGCGTAAACATCAAAGCCTTCGGGATGCGTAATGGGGACTTTCTGGTATTTATCGGTCAGCAGCGTTTTTTCATCCGCCGAAGGATTATCCATCCCTCTGGAATGGGAAGCCGCCGGGGCGTTATGTCGAGAAGGATTTTGGGCCGAAGGCAGGTCATCATTTTTGCCAAAGGGATCGGCATAATTATACTCTTTATACATCACCCTTTTTTGCACAGCTTCAATTTCAGCCAACAGTTTGGCCAGTTCAACTCGGGTAGTCAGGTCGTATTTATAGTTACCATTAATCCGAGCGATTAAATGTGTTTTTATCGAGGTAGAAAGCGTGTTCAATGCGCGATCTTTGGCATTGGCCGACATTTTGGAAAACACGTCTTCATTGATGTTATCGAAATTATCCAGCACCGTAGCGAGATCGTCGGCATTTCTGGGTTTGAAGGGCACGATTTTATTGAGTCCTAAATCCCGGCTTAACGCCTGCCTGTTTCTCATGCCCAAAAAATTGGTTTTGCCTTGACCCAGATTAAAGAAGAGATCGTAATCATCAACGTTGATTTTCGCGAGTTCCGGCAGCAGTTTCACATCGGCTGCAACCTGCCTGTCCGCCCGCACTTTCAATAGCATATCGTTGTAAAGTGCTTCTCTGCCCATTTTTCTTTTGAACCAATCAGGCTGATTCAGTGTAAGCCCTGGAACATCATAAGGCGCGCCGATGGCAAAGGAAGGGTCCCGCAATAATCCGCCCTCTTTGGAGATTTGCACTTTCAGCAGCGCGTTTTCCTCTCCCTCTTTCATGAGTTTGAACCAGGCCTGGGCAGGTCCCATATACACTTTCTGGTCGAATACTTCCTGTCCGGCACCGGTGATTTCGTTATTGAGGATCTTGCTCTGGAAATAGGCATCCTGTGTAAAAGTGGTGTCCAGAACATATTTCTTGCCATTCACCTCAATCTGCAAGGCATAGTGGTTAATTGCCGCATCCAGTTTGCGATTCCAGCTCAGTAATTGAATAACTTCCGAAGAAATGCCCATCTTGCGGGTAATTTCCAGCGTTTTTTGTGTGGCATCGCGACACTTCTCGAGCGGATTTTTCATCAGGGTCTGTAATACTTCATTTTCCCTAATGGCCTGAATAAGATTGGTTTTGGCGACACCAAATTCAGGATCCACTTGAGCATGAACGGGCGTGGCATCTAAATCCATCGAGGACACAAGGCTGGCCTGCCGACGGTTACCGACATCGGCCAAATCCATGAAGGAGAGTTTCGGATTATGAGTACCCTGAATTGACGTATCGCCCAGACCTTTGGTATTGGTTATCTCGATGAGCCTAAACTGGGGTGCGACGGGGCCAAGGTCCGTCTCTACCATTTTTTTACCTATCGTGCCTTCAAGCGCATCGAGCATATATTTGCTTTTGGTATATTCGGCCATAGAAACACTGGGGTCGATAAAGTAGAAAAGCTTTTCGTTATTTTTATTGATCTTAACCGCTACCGTCATCGCATGTGACTTGGTCTGCAACAGGAAAAAGCTCGACTGCTTGCATTGCTCGAGCTTGTCGATAATTTCGGAGATTTTTAGCTCGCCCAAATCCTTCTGAAAGGCATCATCCACCTTTTGAAGGTAAATCTTGTTATGGGCTTCCATATAGGCTTTACCTTGTTCCAGCTTGCTGCTGTCTCTTGCGCCTTTACGAGGATTATTGCTTTTCAAGATATTGGAATAATTTTTCGCCCAGGGTTTTTCAATGTCGTTGGCCAGCGCGACAATCCCGACATAAGACATGGGAAGACAGAGGCCGTTGGTATAATGCATGTCCACGGAGGCGAGCAGGCTTTCCTGATCGAGATCCATGACATAGCGGGCATTTTTATTGATGATTTTTTTACGCGATTTTGAACCGTGGAGCGCGGCACTGATAGTCTCCCGTCTTACAAAGGTATTTTTTCGCTGGTTAATAATCTCGAACAGAATACCACGTTGATAATGCGAGATAGTGCCATGCTCGGTGGTTTCGGTGGTTATTCTGTTATAGAGATTAATCAGCGTAATATCATCAAGTTCGAGATAGTTGTCGGGCAACAAAGTCTCGACCTGCGCAATTGTCTTGTCAGCATCCGATTTAAAGTCTTTGACTCCCCGATTGAATTCTTGCGCGTTAAACTCGTGATTTTTTATTTTGCTGTTAACATAGTTTGCCTTGATATTGGAGAACGCGCTGCGCAAAGAGTTTTTGGTTTGTTTGTTGCCGAGCTGCTGATTTCTAAGAATGACAGACCGTTCTTTCGCCTGGTTAAAGAGATCTCTAAATATATACGCCATAATATCGAGTTTGACTTGCGGCATGGGGGTGCCGGGACTATTGACTTCGGCACCGTCGAAATTCGTCACGAGAATTGTTTTTTTGTTGCGGTTAAAATTTGCGTTAAAGGTCGTAATATCAGGATGAAAGACATTGAGCTTTTTCATCGCCTCAAGCGAATTCTTGACGACCGTATCGATGTCGGCCTCGCTGAGTTCACTGAACAACGCCTTGCTCTTCGTCGAAGCAACATAATTTTTGACAATATTATCAAAGGACTGCCCTGGGGCTTTCGAGAAGGTAACCGATATTTTTTGCAGTCCATTTTCAAAATAGCGATAAAGCCTGGCAAAGCCCGGCTGATAATAGCGGTTCAGTAACTCTTTATTCTGTTCGGCTTTGTAAAACACTTCGATATCATTGATGCTGCCATAATGGGCATCGTGATTAACATCATAATCTTTGGCAAATTTATTTCTATCATACTGATAAACCGTGCTGGCAATATCAGTCGAGATTTTTTTACCTTTTCTATAATCAATATTGGGTGGCGCTTGATTATAGCGATTATAGGGAATAATCAGATTGTCAGGATGATAATCTGCGATGTCGACAGGCTTGAACCGATACCCTCTTTGCAGCAGGTTAATTCCGTAAATCAGCCTTGCCATAATGCCATTGGCGTCCGCAAAGGGCTGAAACATCGTCATGGCATTCAGGTTGAGCAGCGGGAAATCGCTTCGGCTCGTGTCTATGGTTTTCAACCATTGTCTATAACCTTCCATCCCCGCTTTATTGCTCAGGAAAACATTGTCGCCCATATAGCGGTTCAAGGTGGGCGTCTCGGGGTGGTAGATTTCCTGGTACAACCGATTTAAATTTCTGCCATGTGTCATGTCGATAGCGATGTAGCGCTGTATCGTGCTTTCAACAAAGTCTGGTGACAAATGACTACTTTCCATTCCTTCGACGGTCGTTTGTATCCAGTGTCGAATACGTTTACTGGCCGAGACAATATTTATTTTCCTTGGCGTACGGGGTAACGGACTTTCCTCTGCCATCAGTGCTAATGTGCCTTTGATATTCCTCAGTCTTCTGGATTCAATTTTTAATTCGACATCCAGTGTCCCTTTATGCATTTTCTCTGTTTGCCAGTGAAAGGCCGACCTGGAACGACCCAGTGAATTCAAGCTGAGTCTGTCATCGACCAATTTTTTAACCAGAGCAGCGCCTTGCGGGCCAAGCTCTGTGGCTAAATCTCGTCCCGATGTCGAATGAATGCTGTAATCTTTTAAATAGGCAATCTTGGCGTACGTGTCCATCGCCTTGAAGCTTTTGGCGACACCCTGATTGGTCAAGGGCTTGAGTTTTTCCAGTACGTCCGAATAGGCATTCACAAATCCACCTTCTTCAAGACGATGGGGATTCCGCTTGATAATTTCTTTAATTCTCTGGCGCATCTTATCCGCAGATGTGGTCTGAAGCTGTCTAAAGACTTCATCCGTTTCCATGATTTTTTCGGTCAGAATTTCGATTTTATCCACAGATGAGCTTTGGTCGAAATGCTGACTAAATTCACGTAGATTTTTTCCCTTTATGGCGTTTAACCCCTCAACAACAGGTTTTAGCGCAGAAGGATTTAGCCCGTTACGTATTTTTTTGACCATTTTTTTGACGACCGGCATCAACATTTTATCCATGCCGACATCAGCCAGTAGTGAAAAGATGACCTCATATTTGATGCCGGCAAATGCGGCTTTTCTTTTCTCTTCATTGGTTTGTGCATTCGCTTTGAGTAATTCTTCAGCACCGGATACGCCCGCCGAGGCTAGAGTCTGCAATACCCAGATGGTCTTTTGACTAAATTGCAAAATCACCCCTGCCGCACCCACGGTGAAACCTGTTGCCGCACCCAGAGCCAATGAAAGCAAAAACCAACCCGTTTCTTGCCACTGCTCCTGACTCAACTCTGCCTGATTCTGTGCCTGTGTATCAAAAGTACGAAAACCCGAAAACATATTGCCAAAAAGATTATCCGAGACGGTCTCGATCAGGGGCTGATTTCTTAATCTTCTGGCCCCGGTTCTGACAATGATTTCTTTTCCCTCGTCAGGATAAAGATTCGCGTAAAGGAAAAGCGCTTTTTTGAAATCTTCGGGGCTGTGGGTCATCGCACCAATGATATTTCGGTACTTATCATAATCTTTATGGTATTTGTAACCCTCCTGCAGGGCATGTTTAATCAAATTGGCGCGAGTGGCCATGCGATGCCATTGGTGTGTCGTTCGAACAAGATTAATGCGCCCGCCGTGCCCTCTATTCCTTTGTGCCTGCTCGTCTTTATAATCCTGAATAAGCTGCTCCATATTGTTTTTATTCTTGACGGTAGCATCCTGGAGTTGCTTGGGGTCCATATGGGAAATAAGAAAATGGAAGACTTTTCGAGGTAACTGATCGGTCATGGAGTGGTCGTAAAGCTTTGAGAGTGTCTCGGCCGTGATAAATACAACCTCGGCCGTTTTTAGTGAGAAAATAACCGAATTGGCCTCATTTATCGGCAGCAGGACGATATCGGGAATAACGATTTTGCCTGTCTTGGACTTGGCAATAATGGTCGTATGTTCAACCGGTTCCCCGTTTAACAGGGAAATTAATATTTTATTCGCCGCGACGTTGCCGCTCTCTTCATAAATCGATTCAGGCGCAATGCCCAGTTGAATCTTCTCCTTTACGGCACCGGCGGCCTGTATTCCCAGCCTTGTCTTGCCCCTTTGCATCACTTCATTGATTTCTTTATCGATATAAAAGGAGAAGCTTTCGAATTCGAAGGCCTTTTCGTCAATCTCCTCGGTAAGAATATTAACTTCCTGAGGCGTTAATGTTTTTGTTCCATTCAGGAAAGCCTCTTTAATCACCGGAGTATAATGCGCGAGCGGATTGATAATTTTTGCCAGAAAACCCAGTTTTGCCATATGTTCTGTACGCCAACTGCCGGAAACCAGGCCGCTTAGGGTCGTCTCGATGGTATCTGACTCGGCAAAAATCAATTTGTGCAGCATGAACATCGGATTCTTATTATCAAGCCAGCTTACATGCTCAAGCTTAAGCCTAACCGGCGTGTCTACCGTGGGGCGGGAGTATTTTTGATGAGTCAGCGAGATAGACGATTTATCGATACGCTGACGAGTAATCTCTTCCATCGCCTTTTCGGGATCGGTATATTTTTCAATGGCGGCCAATAAATAGTTGTCGTAGGTTCTCTGTGAGGATGATTTTTGCCACGCTGTAGCATGGGTATAAATGTTTATTTCGCGCAGCAAGGTGCTATTTGCCGAAACGTCGGGCGGCAGGGTTAGCCTCTCATTTCCCGGTTTGCTTGCCTTGATGGCCTCAATGATATCCTCGGTAGAGACATCCCCAAACTGTGAGGCCAGGTTTTTCGCCACTTCTGTTTCGGGCAGATGCAGCATGTCGTTAACAGGAATAAATTGCCCAAGGCCGTTCTTGAAATCGTTAAATTTCTGCTGGGTGTCTAGTGCTATATTTTCTCTGGATAATATCTGTGCTATCTCATCATAAGTTATATCTTTCTCCTGACCTTTGAATTCCTGGTTCAATTGCACCGTCCCCATTCCATATTTGATAGCTTCCATTTTTTTTTGCCGAGGCATTGAGGTGGCGGCAATCTTGTTGCCCGCTATCCATTGGTAGGTATCGCGGCGTTTTGTCTCAACCCGCGAAAACTTCAGCAATGACTCGACGAACTGTGAGTTTTTAAGCAGAACATCCAGGTCTTCAATGCCTGGGGTGACCTTTTCGGCCCCCTCGTCGGTAGCCTCTACCGACTGACGATAGCGGTCGATTTTTTTAATTAACGCCGCGCTAAAACTTGCCGGATACGTAACCGGATATTCTTTATAGTGCGCGGCGGAATAACGGTCATACGGCAACTGTAAAAAATCATTCAGCGGCAAATTATGCCCCGCGACCACGACTTCCGTTCCGTTATTCTCATCCGGCAACAAAGGCAGAGATACTTCTGGATTATTTTTCAGTTCCGCGCCGTGCACCTTGCGAAGCGCATCCATGAACGCGTCGGCTGGCAGGCTATAAGCCTCATCATTAAGAGTCTCTTTAAAATTTTCGTACTGATTCACCTGTAATGTGCCGCTTAATTTAACGCGCGCGCTGTCTGCGACAAGGTTGTCTATTACTGCGTTTTCTTGTGCACCGGACGTTTCCTGTGATTCGGAAGGCACCAGCACGAAACGGGTTGCGGGTTTGGGGACAGGACTGGCCGCCACGCCAAACCATGAGCCGCCTTGGGAAGGAGACAGCGCGCCGCTGCCCGCCCCCGATTGCGAGGCGTAGAGATTGCTCAAGTCAGGCATTTTTTTGATAAATTCGGCATAAAGCCGCATTCCGAATTTATTGAAGCGCTCTCCACGGGGAGGTGCGGCGACAATAGGCGGCGCGACATTGTGGCTCAGATCAGGTTTTAACTCCGCGACACCCAGCCCCAGACGTATTCCGAACAGCGCTTTTTGCACGACGCTCAGTTCGCGAAACTCACGCCCCTGTTCCTGAGTCATGATATTGGGCATGGTGTGGGCTTTATTGGCCTCTCCCTCTTGTCCGGGGGTGTTTTCCTTCCGCCAGCGTAACACTGCCTGACCTGGAGTGAGTGCATCATAAGGGTCTGAAATATTCTGCGCGGCCTTCGGATTATTGTTACTGCTATCGTCAGATTGTGGTGAGCCACCTAATAATGAAAACTGCTGTTCGAAATGCGACAGGGTAATGTTGCCCTCAAGCGAAAGTGCGGCGACCGTTGATTTTCCAAGACGCACGCGTGCACGCCATTTGAGAAAGGCCGCTTTCATGCCATCCAGCAGATCTTCAAAAATACCAAAAGCTGGATGCTGCCGAGAGGCCGCATCGGACTTCAATTCGGTGAAGATATCCGTGTACTTCTTGATGACATCTGCCCATCTCTCTTCCATTCCCTGTACGACATCCGGCTTTTCGTAAAGCGGCGTCTCTCCGGTCGGGCTTTCGTTTTCGGCGAGAGGGTCCATCTCGTCGGTATCTTGATAATATTGAGTGAAATAACGAAACCATGAGTAACCCTCATCTTGAGGAGGCGATGAGGGAGGCGACGGCGAGGCCGCAGAGTGAGTGGCTGATTTTCGGGTTGACGATTTTTGCGTTTTCTTTTCGCTCGCTTCATCCGGCTTTTTATCGTCATAAACTGTCATTCACGCCCCCCATCACCTCGTCGCCATTTCCCCTAGGTATAGCGTTGCCCGCGCCCTGAAAATAGGTGGAAGGTTTCATTTTGAGAGGGGATGGCTGCGGGCAGGCATGGCATTTGCGTGCGGATAAAGCAAAAAAATGAGGCCGGACTTTTTCAAGCCAGGCCTCACGGGATTTTACTGCGAACGAGATAACCTTTCAGTTATAGCAGACGCTTTTCAGTCTTAGTTATCTGAATCGATGCTGTCAAGATCACCCTGAATCGCCGCAGCGTTAGGGTTGTCAACCGGCGTCAGCTTGCCGCCATTGGCGAGGAAGTCATGATGCTGGAAGTAGGCCGCACGCAGGAACTCGTAAGGATCGGACGAGTTCTTCAGCAGACCGTCGGAGTCCAGTAGCTGTGCCCGAGTTTCGATGCCCTGAATCGCCCACTTGCCTGCGGTCATCCACCAGGTCAGATAGCTCAGCGGGAAGTAGAGGTCATCGACCAAACCGCCGACGTCTTCACGCGGCGTAAAGCTGCCGTAACCCGGCAATACCGCGTAGGTGCCGTAACCGACGCCATAATGCCCAAGCGTACTGCCGAAGCGGTGCGGCTCTTCTTTTGCCAGATCCGGATTGGCCATCGAGGCGACGTCAATCAGACCGCCCATCCCGAGGATGGTATTGAGGAAGAAACGGGTAAAGTGTTTCGCCCCTTCATTGATGTTTCCTTCAACAAAGTAGTTCACCATCGTAGACGGCTCACTCAGGTTGTCGAAGAAATTACTCAGGCCATTACGCGCAGGCGACGGCAAATAGTCGCGCCACGCCACGGCGACCGGGCGTAAAACATAGGGATCGAGCACGTTGTAGTTGAAGTCGAACATCGTGCGGTTAAAACCCTGCAAGGGATCAGAGCGCCCGCCAAGTTGAGGATCGACCTCTTGGGGAGCCGGTGGATTCGACGCATCCGCCGCCGTCGGTGCCTTGCCGGTCGCAGACGCCGTAGTCGGCGCCGTGGCCGATGGCGTTACCAGCGATTTCGGTTTGTCTCCACTTCCCGCACAGCCCACTAAAAATAATGTGGCAAACGCCAGCCCAGTCAGGCGAAAGTCCATTATGATCTCCCTGTTTATGCTTCGGCTCCCGCTTAGGGAACCTGCTGATTAATTTCAATATTGACCTGTCCGGTTCCCGAGAAATCGGTCAGCGGACTGTCGCCGTACCAGTCGCCTGATGACGGGGTCGCGAGGCCATTTTGTGAAATACGTACTCGTACTTTTAATTGATGCAGCGAAGAAAGCAAGCGCTGAGGCATCATGGCATTGGTATCGTCAACCGTTGTGGACAGCGGGAAGCGACTGAGCGGCAGCTTTTTGACGGCAACCGGCACCGGCGTGCTGCCGTCCGTCACCGAAATAAATACCGTGCCCTGCTGCGGAAGCTGCTGCTGCGCACGCGGCGACAGCGCCACGGCAACGCCTAACTTGACCTTATCCATACCCGATTTGGCATTGGCCTGCTCAATGCTGGCCTTGACCATTTCGGTGCGCTTGTCATTGGCGGGCAAAATCTTCAACATCACCTGCCACGCCCCTATCGCCTGCGGATAGTGACCCTGCTCGTATTCATTATATGCCAGTAAACTCAATACCTGCAGATTACCCTGATTATGTTCCAGCATATCGCGCAGCATATTGCCGCCATTGATATTATCCTGAGGATCGGTAGAACGTGTCAGGACGTCAGCATAACCCAGTTTGATGTCCATATCATTGGGGGAAAGTGCGTAGGCACGGGCGAAAGCCTGCGTCGCGGTGCTGGCGTTGTTCAACGCCATGCCCACACGTCCGAGCATCAGCCAGTCTTTGGCATTGTTCGGATCCGCCTGCAAATCGGTACGCAACCCCAGGCCGAGGTTCTGAATATCCATCATGTCGAGCGGTTTGGCGTTGACATCGGCGACGCGCTCACGCAGTTCCGGCATGCTTTTCATGACCTGATTCCAGGCGCTGACCTGAGCCAGTCCCCCGGTATAAAGGTAAAAACCGCAGGTAACAATGACCAGCAGCAACGCGCCCGGCACCAGCGTCCAGCGCGGGATGGGCTTGCCGACCCTGCTCGACTGCCCCGGAATATCGCTTAGCAGATTCTCCTGCAACTCTTTGACAAACAAGGGACGATCGGTGACCACGCCTTGATCTTCATCTTCTTCCAGTTCGGTCAGGCGGTGATGATAAAACGCCTTGTTCAGGTCGTCGCGGCTTGTCGCCAGATCCGCACGATCGCCGCGAATGACCGGCACGACAAACAGCGCGATGCCCATCAGCACCAGTACAACAATGACCAGCCAAAAAACAATCATGATTCTTTCCCGTCACTTTCGCCAAGCAGACGCGCCAAACGCTGTTGCTCCTGCGAAGACATCTGCTCACCCGGTCGGCGACGGGCGCGTAAAATAATAACCAGCGCGCCGACCAGCACGAACAGCGCCGGTCCAACCCACAAAATCAGCGTCGACGGCGTCACCGGCGGCTCGTAAGTCACAAAGTTGCCGTAGCGCGCGACCATATAATCGATAATCTGCTTGCTCGACTGACCCTGATTCAACAACTGATACACTTTGGTGCGCATATCCGCCGCAATAATCGAGTCCGAAGCGGCAATATTGGTGTTCTGACATTTCGGGCAGCGCAGCTGTTCTGTCAACTGACGATACTGCTGCTCCTGCTGCGGCGACGTGAACTGGTAGGTATCGATGGCGGCAAATACGCTAAAGCTCAGCACCATGCCTAAAAATAGCGCCAGGATCCTCATGCCTTGCCTCCGTATTTGTTATAAAGCGGACGCACTTCCTTCTGCCACACCTGCTCGTTGAGATCGCCGGCATGGCGATAACGTACGATGCCGTTGCCGTCGATCAGGAAGGTTTCGGGCGCGCCATAAACGCCGAGATCGAGGCCAAGCATGCCGTCGCCGTCATACAGGCTCAAGGCATAAGGATTACCCAACGTATTCAGCCAGTTAACTGCCTTGTTGCGGTCGTCCTTGTAGTTCAGGCCAACAACGTGTACGCCCTTCGCAGCCAGCGTATTGAGATAATCATGCTCGGCGCGACAGGTCGGACACCACGTCGCCCAGACATTGAGCAGAATCGGCTGGCCTGTGTGGAACACCGCCTGATCGTATGTCTTGCCCGGCTCGAACAGCGATTCGAGCTTGAAAACCGGCACCGGTTTGCCGACCAGCGCGGACTCCAGCAACGTAGGGTCGTCGCCATTGGCGTTGCGGGTCAACTGCACCAGAAACGCCGCCGCCAGCGCCAGAAAAAGAAACAGCGGTATAAAGAGAATCTTACGGCTCATACTTCCTCCACCGCGGCTTTGCCCTGACGTTTGAGTTTTTTGGTCATTCTGTAACGCGGATCGAGAATACACAGAACACCGCCGACCGCCATAAACAGACCGCCCAGCCAAATCCAGCGCACAAACGGTTTATAATAGAGACGCACCGCCCACGAGCCGTCGTCCAGCTCTTCGCCGAGTGCGGCATACAGGTCGCGGGCCAGATTGCCGTCGATGGCGGCTTCGGTCATCATGCTGCGCGCAACGCTGTAGTAACGTTTTTCGGCGTGCAGCTGCGTGACGAATTTGCCGTCGCGAGTGACGTCGATATTGGCTTCGCCGCCCGTGTAGTTGGAGCCTTGAATGTCGGTGAGGCTGCGAAATTCAAAGTGATAACCCTGAATGTCTACGCTGTCGCCCGCTTTCATGCGCACATCGCGTTCGACGCTGTAGTTCTGGCTAAAGGCAATGCCGATAACCGTTACCGCGACGCCAAGATGCCCGAGCACCATGCCCCAATGGCTGCGTGAAAGGTGCGTCAGCCCGCGCCAGAAGCTGTGGCGATGCGTCGCGCGCTCGTGCAGCTCCATCAGCGTCAGTAAAATCACCCATACCGACATCATCATGCCAACGACCGTCATGCCGACGATTTTGTCCTGCAACAGCCACGGCAGCAGAATGGAGAGCAGCAATGTCACCACCAGCGCAAGGCCCAGACGACGCCACAGCTTGCTCGGCTCGTCACGACGCCAGCGCACCAGCGGACCAATCCCGAGCAGCAGCGCCATCGGTGCCATCAACCAGGTAAACATGGTGTTGAAGAAGGGTTCGCCAATCGAAATACTGCCGAGGCCCAGCTGTTTATGAACCAGCGGCAGCAGCGTACCGAGAAGCACCACCAGCATTGCGGCGACCAGCAGCACGTTGTTGCCGAGCAGGAAACTCTCGCGGGAATACGGCTCATGACGGCTCGGCGCCCGCACGGTGTTGCCTTTAATGGCATAAAGCAGCAGCGAACTGCCGATAACAATCACCAGATAGGCGAGGATAAACATGCCGCGAGCAGGATCCGAGGCAAAGGAGTGCACGGAAACCAGCACGCCCGAACGCACCAGGAAAGTCCCGAGCAGGCACAGCGAGAAACAGGTGATAGCCAGCAGCACGGTCCACGCCTTGAAGGTGCCGCGTTTTTCGGTCACCGCCAGCGAGTGAATCAGTGCCGTACCGGCGAGCCACGGCATAAAGGAGGCGTTTTCGACCGGGTCCCAGAACCACCAGCCGCCCCAGCCAAGCTCGTAATAGGCCCAGGCCGAACCCAGCACGATGCCGATGGTTAAAAATACCCACGCCGCCTGCGTCCACGGACGCGACCAGCGCGCCCAGGCGGTATCCAGACGCCCGGCCATCAGCGAGGCAATCGCAAACGCAAAGGCGACCGAGAATCCAACATATCCCATATAAAGGATAGGCGGGTGGAAAATCAGACCGATATCCTGCAACACCGGATTCAGGTCGCTGCCGTCAATCGGGAAATTTGGCAGCGTGCGCAGAAACGGGTTGGAAGTCAGCAGAATAAACAGCAGGAAGCCGGTGGTGATAAGCCCCATTACCGCCAGAACACGTGCGACGGCGTCGTTCGGCATCCGGCGGCTAAACAGCGCCACCGCGGTAGTCCAGCAACTCAGCAGCAGCACCCACAAGAGCAGCGAGCCTTCGTGCGCGCCCCAGGTGGCCGCCATTCGGTAGTAAACCGGCAAATGCGTATTGGAGTTGTTGGCGACGTAAGCCACGGAGAAATCGTTCACCACGAAGGCGTGAACCAGAATGATAAAGGCCAGCAGAATACAGCCGAACATGCCGTAAGACAGCGGACGGGCCATCGCCATCATCCGTGCGTCCTGCCGTGAAGCGCCCCACTGGGGATAAATGCTCAATAACGTTGACAGACCCAGCGCCAGACACAGAGCAAAGGTACCTATTTCAGGGATCATGACTGGCCGTTTCCTTTCGCAGGAGCAACGTACGCCGAGGCAGGCCCCGTATGATTATCTTTCATTGCGTCTTTCACTTCCGGTGGAACATAGTTTTCGTCATGCTTGGCAAGAACCTGCTTCGCCATGACCACGTTATTGGCTTCCATTACGCCCTGTGCCACAACACCCTGCCCTTCCCGGAACAGGTCGGGGAGAATGCCGTAATAGGTCACGGCGATAGCGCCCCGCGCATCGTAGATTTTAAAATGCACTTCCAGCGTCTTGTCATCGCGCTTGACGGAACCCGGCATCACCATGCCACCGATGCGCAGGCGCTGGCCGACGGTCGGCATTTCATGATCCTGCCCTTTGCCCTGCAATATTTCGCTCGGCGTGTAAAACAGGTCGATGTTGGAGCGCAGCGCATACATCACGAGCGTGGTGGCAAGCCCGAGGCCGACCAGCACGATGAGCGCCAGATACAGACGATTTTTACGACGTGGATTCACAATGACTTCTCCCGGCTGGGTTCCGGCGACCGGGACGCGGCAGCGTGGGTCTGTTTTTTCGATTGACGGATGCGCTGCTCGCGAGACTGACGACGGCGGATTTCGGCCAGCAACTGACGACGATGCCAGACGGTATGCGCCACGATGCCGATAAGCGCAGCAAGCGTTACGATGACAGACAGCCAGACATAGAAGGCGTAACCGCCCATCGCGAAGAAAGCCTGCCAGGTGGGGAATGCTGCGTTCATTAGCCGCGCTCCTTGTTGACAAGCGAGGCCACCCACGGGCGCAGGCGCTCCTGATTGATGATGCCGTTGCGAAGTCTCATCAGGGTCAGCGTAATAAAGAAGAACAGATAGCCGAACACCGCCCAGAACAGCGGATAACGCATGCTCGGATCTATCGTTTTACCAAAGTCGCTGGAACCCTGATGAAGCGTGTTCCACCACTGTACGGAGTAGTGAATGATGGGAATGTTGACCACGCCCACCAGCACTAGAATTCCGGCGGCACGGCCTGCGGTGCGGCGATCGTCAAACGAATTGTAGAGCGCGATCACGCCCAGATAGAGGAACAGCAGCACCAGCTCGGAGGTGAGACGCGCGTCCCAGACCCACCAGGTTCCCCACATCGGCTTGCCCCAGGCCGCACCGGTCACCAGCGCAATCAGGGTAAACACCGCGCCGACAGGTGCCATCGCCGCCATCGCCAGCTCGGACATTTTCATCTGCCAGACCAGGCCGATAAATGCGGCAATCGCCATTGAACTATAGATACCCATCGACCAAATCGCGGCCGGCACATGGATATACATGATGCGATAACTGTTGCCCTGCTGATAGTCGGGCGGTGCGTAGCCGAAGCCCCAGACCCAGCCGACAAGAAGACAGACAGCGCCCGCGATGGCGAGCCAGGGAATAAAACGGCCGCAGACGTGGTAAAGCCGCTCAGGCCTTGCGAGTTGATGTAACCATTTCCACATTATTATTGGTGCTCATATTAAAATTAAATCGTGTTGAATGCCGTAACCTTTAGCTCTGTTACCTTGAACAGTCAGGGGGCGTTTCCGTCGCCTTCCGCTCTTTTAAGCATGTTCTCTATTGTTCACTATCGAGAAGTGTGATGTTAGTCAAAGGTTGCGTTTTTTCAGCCGTATTGTAACTACTCGTAAAAACATTAGGCTTTATGGGGGTTATAGACATATTTCCCCTGCCTTATATAAGTTTGCTAGTGCACACTCACTCGCAGTGCAGCCGACGTGGCAAAAGGGGCAAGAGTGATACTGCCCGCCAGCATCGCGCCCAGAATCGCCAGGTAACCCCCGATAGGCATCGCCATGGACGCCGCATCAATTGCGCCCGTTGAAAATATCAGCACCGGAATATACAGCGGCAAGACCAGCAGACTTAGCAATACGCCGCCCTTTCTTAATCCTACGGTCAGCGCCACGCCAATCGCGCCAATAAAACTCAAGGTCGGCGTGCCCAGCAGCAGCGTCAGCGCGACGGCTTCCCAGGTTTTGAAATCCAGCGAGAGCAGCAGGGCAATGAGCGGAGAGAGGATAAGCAGCGGCAGACCGGTTACTACCCAGTGAGCACACACTTTGCCGATAACCGTGAGTGTGAGCGGCGCGGGCAGCAGCAGGAGCTGCTCCAGCGAGCCATCGAGATAGTCGTCGCGGAACAGGCGTTCGAGAGAAAGCAGAGAAGATAACAGCGCCGCTACCCAGACAATGCCCGGAGCAATACGCGCCAGCAACGTGGGTTCAGGGCCGATACCTAGCGGAAACAGCGTAATGACAATCAGGAAAAACCACAGCGGATTAATAATCTCGGCGCTTTTTCGGAAAGCAATTTTCAGTTCACGACGAAATACTTTAACAAACATTAGACTGACTCTGTACTTGTCAGACGTATTTTACGCACTGCGCGACCTACGCCCGGCAAATCCTGATGGGTGGTTAACAACACCATGCCGCCGTTCCGGGCATGACGTTCAAAAAGTTCAATCAACGTGGCGACGCCCTGTTTGTCAATGGCAGTCAGGGGTTCATCCAAAATCCACAGTGGCGCACGGCTAATCCACAATCTGGCAAGCGCAACGCGGCGCTGCTGACCCGCCGAAAGCTGGGCCACAACAACGTCCTCGTACCCTAGCAAGCCGACCTGCTCCAGCGCATCGAAAATGGCGTCTTGCGCTTCATTTCCTTTATCCGACTGATAAAAAGCCAGATTTTCATATGCGGTCAGCACCGATTTTATCCCTGGCTGATGGCCGAGATACAGCAAATGCGAGTGAAAGGTCTCACGCTGACGACGGGTATTTTGCCCTTCCCAGCGCACTTCCCCTTCTTCTGGTGCCGACAGGCCCGCAAGAATACGCAGCAAACTGGTTTTACCTGCCCCGTTATGGCCTTCTATCTGGACTATCTCGCCCGGTTGAATGGTGAAACTTAAGCCGCTAAACAGGGTTCGTTCATCACGAACACAACTAAGGTCAAGCGCTTCAAACATGGGGCGAGTCTCTTCTCTTTGGGAACGGGCATCATAACATAAGCCTTACAAACCCTGTAGGTTCTGGCAGCGCAGTTTACCGCTATCTAACTTGAATTTTACAGAACTAATACAGCTTTTAGCATCTAATAACAAAACGTTAATAGATTGTTATTTTTCCGAATAAACGATTCCACCCCGCGAAATGCACAAAAACTCACCTATGCTTAGTGAATGAAACAAAATGTTAACGCATCACTTTTTCTTGAGTGACGCGTTTTGCGCAAGATTTTACGCCAAGGGGTTTTACATGAATCAACGTTCCAATGCCGCGCATGCCGCCAAAGAATCGATTACCGATGGCCCGGAAGTTGACAGCAAAGAAGAAGAGGAAGGCACCGAGATTGAGGTAGACGAAGAAAATCTGCCCTCACGCGCGGCCGCAGTGCATGAACAGATTCGAATGGAAGGCGAAAAAGAGCTTGAGCGCGATGGGCTGGCGCTGATGTGGTCGGCGATTGCCGCAGGTCTGTCGATTAGCGCGTCGCTGGTGACCAAAGGCATTTTACATGAACAGCTGGAAGACACTCCGGCGCGGTTCTTTCTGGAAAATCTAGGTTATACCGTCGGGTTTATCATCGTTATCATGGCGCGCCAGCAGTTGTTTACCGAAAACACCGTCACCGCCGTGCTCCCCGTCATGCACAAACCTACCCTTAAGAATTTTGGTATTTTATTCCGTCTCTGGGGCGTGGTCTTAGCCGGTAACCTTATTGGCGCGGCCTGTGCATCACTGGCGTTTATCTATTTACCCCTGTTCGAACCCTCTATTCTTCACGCGATGACAACCATTAGTCTTGAGGTGATGGAAAAAGATCCTGCAGGCATGTTTGTAGGGGGTGTGGTATCAGGCTGGTTGATTGCGACAATGGTCTGGATGCAGCCCAGCGCCGGTGCCGCCAAAATCTGGGTTATCCTCCTTATGACCTATCTGGTCGCCATCGGCAATCTTACCCATATTGTCGTCGGCTCCGTCGAGGTGCTGTATCTTGTGCTGTCCGGCACTCTTCCTTGGGAAGCATTTCTTTGGCCTTTCGCCCTGCCAACTCTCGCGGGCAATATCATTGGCGGTACTTTTATTTTTGCATTGATCAGTCACGCGCAGATCCGCAACGATTTGAGCAACGAGCGCAAGAAAGCCCAGGAACTCGAAGGTAAAGACAAGGATGGCGACAAGGGGCAAACCGGTGGCAAAAATAGAGGTCAGGACATCAAGAAACGGCCGGGCCATGATAAAAACGCGCAATAAGCTTAGTCGTTTAATCGCTATTTGAGCATGGCGGATAACCTGAATGCTAAAGGAAGTCCGAGTGAATTTCTGGCCTGCCTTGTTCTTTATAATTCTTGGAGGGCTTTATGCTGATAGCGCAGGTGTCAGATATCCACGCTTCGCCCCAGAATGATCATCTGCTCCGTTTCGAACGTGTACTGACGTGGCTTGAGCACATGTCACCGGACGTTCTGGTATTAACCGGTGATTTGATAGACGGGCAGTGGCAGGAAGGTTACCGACAGATTGCCAGTCGGCTGAATCATCAGTCTTATCCTTCACTTATGCTTCCGGGTAATTCAGACGACCGCCATGCAATGCTTGCTGAATGGGGTAAGAATCGATGGGTGCAGGATGCGTCAAACAATGCCCTTCACTTTCTCTACGATTTGGATGGTCTACGATTAATAGGTCTGGATACCAAAGTTGATGCCGAAGAGTATGGCTCTGTGACGAACCATTTAACCTGGCTCGATAGACAACTTAAAGAGGGACATCATTCTCCGTCGCTGGTGTTTTTGCATCATCACGTATTTGCAACCGGCATACCGACGCTGGATGAAACAATGTGCCGAGGGTTGGGCCAGCTGGAAGAGTTGATTAGGCACACACGCGCCAAAGTGCTGGCCATATCGTCGGGGCATGTGCATCGACCCGTAGCGAGTGTATTTGCCGGTATCCCGGCTTATATCTGTGGCTCAGTCTGCCCGGCCAATCCTTTATGGTTCGGCACAGAACATGTTCCACCGGCAGAGAATGCCCCCGCGTTAATGATTCACCGCTATGTTAATAATATTCTTACCAGCCATCACGTGAGTCTTTAACCGATACGGTGAGGTGAAAGGTGGCACAGAGTCAGTGGACTACTTTTCCAATTATGTAGGTTGACCATTCAAGTTGCAGCTAACCGGGAAGATAACGGTTACTGAAATTTCATTCATGCGCTGATAGCCCAAGGTTATTGGCTGGATACAAGGGAAAAGAATGCCCATGATTTTCGGTGAGTTATCTGGTGCTCCATTATGGGTACCTGCGGTATTGCTCGTCACACTCTCATTCGCACTGGGATTCCTGGCTCGATTTATTCTTCTCAGATTCGTTCGCTACTGGCAGAATCGTGACCGAAAACTCTTTAAATCACTTGAAAAGCATCTTCGCGGGTCGATGTTCCTGTTCATCCCCCTACTGTTGATTAATGTAGGGGTCAACTATATTAATCTACACCCAGATTCTCTGGCTTTTATTACCACCACCGTCAATATTTTCATCATATTGTCATTTTGCTCCATTCTCATTAGATTGATTAATGTTGCACAGGATATGCTTTTCATACGCTACGACATCAATCTTTCCAATAATCTTCGCGCCCGTAAAATTCGCACCCAAATTATCTATGTCAAAAAGGTCGCAATCGTCTTACTCGTGGCATTCTGCCTTACCTTAATCTTGCTCAATTTCCCTGGTGTGCGTAAATTCGGCACGACCATTCTTGCCGGTGCCGGGGTTGCTGGAATAATAATTGGTTTTGCCCTTCAGAAATCCCTCGTCAACCTGTTTGCCGGAATTCAGATAGCCTTTACTCAACCCATAAAAATCGATGATGCCGTGGTAGTTGAAAATGAGTGGGGCTGGATAGAGGAGATAAACCTGACGTATGTTGTTGTACGTATCTGGGACCTGCGCCGACTCGTCCTGCCCATCACATACTTTACGGAAAATGCCTTCCAGAACTGGACGCGTAATAACGCACAAATATTGGGCTCCGTGTTTCTTTACGTCGATTATTCCATGCCCCTCGATCCACTACGCAAGCATTTTGAAAAAATACTTAGCGAAACAAGGCTTTGGGATCAGCAGACACAAGTGCTTCAGGTTACCGATACAACTGATAAAACCATGACGATCAGACTGTTGATGACTGCACAGAACTCCCCTATAGCCTGGGATTTACGCTGCCACGTGCGGGAAAAAATGATTGAGTTCATCCAGCAAAATTATCCGCAGAGCCTTCCACACGTACGGGCCACACTGTCCGATAACAAAGATGACAATCCGAAAGCCGTGGATTAATCACACCTCTTTTTTTTGGCGAAAGTTGGCGATATTGACGATACGCAAAGGGACTTTTAAGGGGGCATAGTTAGCTGCGGAATTTAACACCCCTCAATTTTGATGGATATTATACTGTACAGTCGTGCTAAAGATAATGCCGATACTTTACACCTCGGCATCATCAATCTCTTCAATGAGGTCACGGCCTTTATTGCGGATATTCCCCACTTTTTTTGTTACCGGATGCCAGGCAAATTTATCCAGTTTTACTGCGCCCTCTTTAACTATCTCTTCGGACTGTTCAGGGGTATTTTCAGGGTTAATCCACTCGATTGCGGCTTTGGGTTCAAGCGCCAGTGGCATTCTGTCGTGAATATCCACGAGTCCCCTGTCACTCGCGGCAGTTACAATGACAAAACCCTGAGCCGGATTATCTCTGTCAAAAGGGGCATGACCCATCGCTGCAAAAAATAGTGGCACCGCACTCTTGTGGTGAATAAAGTAAGGTTGTTTGGCCTCTCCGTCGCGTTTCCACTCAAACCAACCATTGGCAGGCACGATAGCGCGCCCTGTGCGCCAAAGGGGTTTAAACATGCGACCGGTAGCCGCCGTTTCGCTGCGGGCATTAATCAATGGCGCTTTATGCCACCATTCGGGCCCATATCCCCAATGAACGGGCTCAAGGTGAAAGTCGCCATCAAGTCGATGAAGCAAAAGCACAGAAGTGCCGGGAGCCACGTTATAGCGCCCGATAGGTTCTGGATCAAAGAGAATATCGTCGGGAGTCAGCCCGAGCGCGTCGAAATAGTTGTCTCGACTTTCATACTGCGCAAAACGGCCACACATAGATCTTTCCTGCTTTAGGCACCTTGGTTAAGCATAGCAGTGCCCAACCCGAACCATGTGAAAGGATCCCTTGATGTGAACGCGATTCTGTTTCCTAAACGGCGTGAAATCAGACAGGAGTCGATGACCACGACTATAAAGGTTTGCCCCCCTCACTCAATGCTTTGCCATTCTTCTGTTAAACGTGGCGAGGTGCATTGTGACGCATGCCGACTCTATTCTTTCAAAAGGTTATGAATCTCTGGCTTGCGCATCAAGAAAGACGACGTAAGGGTTGTAAAAACATGAGCATTTACGCTAGGATACCCCCCGCAACAAACTCACCATTTTAGTGCAAAAAAGCGTCTCCTTAGTTAAACGGATATAACAAGCCCCTCCTAAGGGCTAGTTACAGGTTCGATTCCTGTAGGGGACACCATCAAGCCGTGTTTTTGCAAAATCCAATAGAACGAGCGTGCTTAAAATCTCTCTCGAGATTGATCCCCGTCATAATTACCCCCTTAAGTTTTTCTCAAGTTTTTGATATGCTATTTCACGCAGTTAAGTAACTCATATAATTGAAAAAAATGATTTAAGACGCCATAAGTGCGTCAACTCTTACACCTACAAGTTTTTTTCTGGGCCATTACCCAGGAAGCATTTCATAAAACTACACATCTTTTGGTAATTACGATGAACAAAAAAGCAACGAATAACGTTGGATTCTGTCCGTTTTGCAGTGGCGAACTCAATGAAAGCCCCGCTAACTGCCACCAGTGTGGCGCGGCGATGATGAAAGGCCATATTGATAAAACACAGAGAAAATGGATGCTTTTTCTGCGGGTCATTCTGTTGATAGCTACTGCACTGAATTATATTTACCTGTCGCCGATTCTGGAAGGCGATGAATTAATCACGGTATTTGTCATTTCAATTTCTGTCTCTCTGGTCCTCCCGTACATTTATTTTAAATTAAAAAACATCAGTCATTCAGTGTGGATAAGAAAACCGTTGTCTTGGTAAACTAACCCATAAAATCAATGAATTAAAAAACCATGCGTATTAAATCTAGTACGCATGATGATGAGTTGTGTTTATTTACGGCTGACAAATAGACAATCAGACCAATAAAACAAGTCTACGTTCGTCCCTCCAACTAATGTCTTATTTTTTAGAAGCTATTACATAAATAAGGCGCCTCTTTCGACGCGCCTTATTGGTAGTATGTTTTTAGGAAAGTTTATGGCTTAACGCCAACCCATTTCAGGGGCAATGTGTTTCAGAATAGAGTCGATGACGTGAATATTGTAATCCACGCCAAGTTGGTTCGGAATGGTGAGCAGCAATGTATCGGCTTCGGCAATGGCTTCATCCCGTTTCAACTGTGCAATCAATTGTTCAGGCTGGGCGGCATAGCTGCGTCCAAAAATGGACCGGTTCTTTTCTTCAAGGAAACCGACTTTGTCGCCGTCCTGTCCACTCCCGCCAAAGTAGGCGCGGTCCATATCATTCATCAATGCAAAAATACTGCGACTGACAGAAACACGCGGCGTGCGAGTGTGACCCGCCTCTTTCCAGGCTTCGCGGTAGGCGCGAATCTGATTAGCCTGCTGGATATGGAAAGGCTCGCCGGTTTCATCATCTTTAAGTGTGGAGCTTTGTAGGTTCATTCCAAGCTGTGCCGCCCATCGAGCCGTGGCATTTGAGCCTGCCCCCCACCAGATGCGTTCACGCAATCCTTCGGAATAAGGTTCAACCCGCAGTAATCCCGGCGGGTTTTGGAACATTGGTTGCGGATTGGGTTCTGCAAAACCGTTTCCATTCAACACTTCCAGAAACGCGAGAGTATGTTTACGCGCCATATCCGATTCATTTTCGCCTTCGGCTGGCTGATACCCAAAATAACGCCAGCCGTCGATAACCTGCTCAGGCGAGCCACGGCTTAATCCAAGCTGTAAACGGCCCCCTGCAATCAGGTCTGCCACGCCGGCATCTTCCGCCATATACAGCGGATTTTCATAACGCATATCGATAACGCCCGTACCAATTTCGATACGGCTGGTTTTAGCCCCTACCGCTGAAAGTAGCGGGAAAGGTGAGCTCAACTGGCGAGCAAAATGGTGAACTCGGAAATAGGCTCCATCGGCCCCCAACTCTTCAGCGGCGACAGCAAGGTCGATGGATTGCAAAAGCGCATCGGCAGCCGAACGCGTGCCGGACTGCGGTGAAGGAGTCCAATGCCCAAAGGATAGAAAACCAATCTTTTTCATCACGCATTTGTCCTGTAGTTAGAAAATTTCGAGTAAAAAATCGACTATTCATATCATATTACATCGAATCAACGTGAACAGGAGCAGGATGTGGCATGTTGGTAAAAGGATGTGTTTTTAGCAGGCATCTGGAAACATAAAGAGCGCAATATGCGCTCTTTATGGCTATCCGGTTTATGAAAATCTAGCGGTTTAGCAGTTCACGCTCAATACGCTCGCGGGTCGCCACAGCCTGAAGCGGCATCTTTTCAGGATAACCAAACAGCGACGTGGCGATAATGGATTCGCCACCTACTTTAAAGTTGCGATTGGCAAAGTTCATTTTACGCAGGGTTTCGAACAACGCATCGAAATTGATTTCTCCTTCACCAATACCGACATGCTGGTGAACAACGGCGTCCACACCCGGCGGATTGACAATATAGCGGCAATGTTTGGTGTGGTTCATGGTATCGGCTATCAATACGTGAGAAAGATCGTCACCGGCGTAATCCAGCATTGTCGCTACATCGCCCTTGCCTTTGTCATAGAAAAACGTGTGAGGCACGCTGTACAGATATTTGACGTTATCGCTGCGCAGCGATTTCACCATATCGGCCGTTTCATTGTTTTCTTCGCAGAAATCCCACGGATGTGATTGAATTTCAACGCGGATACCTTCACGCTCGATAATAGGCAGCAGCTCTTCCATCGACTGATACCAGCGTTCTTCACAGATTTCCGGTTGATTAGGATCACCCGAAAGTTCGGTATTGATGACTTCCACTCCCATGTCGACTGCAATCTCGATCATGCGTTTCCAGTTACGCACGGCTGCAATGCGGCGGTCATTATCCGGACCAGACCAGCGATACACCACGATAAAGGATGAAATTTCGACGCCATACTGGGTTAATGCGCGTTTGTATTCATTCATCACATCCAGTCCGGCTTTCGGATGTTTATAGAAAGGATTGATGCGCGGATGAGGCGACTGTTCAATATATTTATAGCCCCATTCCGAAACCTGGCGCACCATTTCGGTAATACTTCTGTCCCTGATTACGTCTACATCAAATGCAATTTTCATGTCCGGCTCCGATCCACATTCTAAAACGTGCTTGGTTTATGTCAGGTTGCGGGCAAATGAGATTAATACTCACGCGCCTTGCCAATATTTTCGCGCAGCATGTCGGCCACTTTATCGACAGCCTTGCTTTCCGAAACCATGGCACCGCCAACGCGCCACCAGCTGAAATACTTGTGGATCATAGTTTTTGGCAGCACTTTGATATCGATAAGTGTAGAAACTTTCTGTTTTTTGGCATCGGCCAGCGCCGCATGCAACTGTTCGAGCGTGGTCACAGAGTAGGTTTTGCAGCCATAGCCTTCGGCAATTTTGGCGAAGTTTACCGGCACAAAACCGCCGTCGAGTTTGGAGGTGGAATCGGCGCGGAAACGGAACTCGGTGTTGAAGCTGTCCATGCCATGTTCCATCTGCAAATTATTGATGCAGCCGTTGGTCATGTTATCCAGCAGGATCACGTTGATTTTGCAGTGTTCCTGAATCGAGGTGACAAGCTCTGAGTGCAGCATCATAAAGGAACCGTCGCCCACCAGCGCATAGACTTCACGTTCCGGCTCGGCCATTTTCACGCCCAGCGCCGCGTTGACTTCATACCCCATGCAGGAATAGCCGTATTCAACGTGATAACCGTTGGTATCCGTAGTGCGCCAGATGCGTTGCAGGTCGCCCGGCAGGCTTCCGGCAGCCGCGACGATGACGGCTTCTTTGTCTAAGGTGCTGTTCAGTGTTCCCAGCACACGGCTTTGCGTCAGCAAAGATCCAGTAATGGTTTCAAACTCGGCGTACACCGCTTTGCGATCCAGATGATCGTCAATTTCCGGTATGAAATCTTCACCGCTGTAGTCCACTTGATAAACACGTTTCGTTTCAGCAATGAGCTCTTCGCGCACGTCGGCTATCTGATGCCCCCACGCCGCATGGTAATCACTGCCTTGCAGAGCTTTATCCAGCGCGTCGAGACCGATGCGGGCATCGGCAACGACCTGTACGGCATCCAGCTTGAAGGCATCGAAACGGTTCACGTTGATGTTTATGAATGAAACGTCTGGATTCTGGAAAATCCATTTCGAGGAGCTGGTGAAATCCGTATAGCGCGTTCCGACACCAATGATCAGGTCCGCCTCTTTTGCCAGTGTGTTGGCGGCAAGCGTACCGGTTTCACCGATACCGCCCAGATTAAAGGCATGTTCGGATGTCAGGGTGCCTTTACCTGCCTGCGTTTCTGCAAAAGGAATGCCGTAGGTTTCTGCCAGTTTCTGCAACGCCTGACCCGCTTGCGAATATTTCGCACCGCCGCCGCAGACGATCAGGGGTTTGCGCTTGCTCTTGATAAGGGTAATGGCATCGGCCAGCGCACCTTCGGTAATAGGCTGACGGTCAATCCGGTGTACACGTTTCTGGAAGAAATATTCAGGATAATCATAAGCTTCACCCTGTACATCCTGCGGCAGAGACAAAGTCACCGCGCCGGTTTCAGCCGGGTCGGTCAACACGCGCATGGCGCTGATACAGGCGGTCATCAGCTGCTCGGGGCGCACGATGCGGTCCCAATATTTGGAAACTGTACGAAATGCGTCATTGGTGCTGATGCTAAGATCATGACTCTGTTCAATTTGCTGCAACACGGGATCCGGCTGACGCGAGGCAAACACATCGCCTGGCAGCAGTAAAAGAGGGATGCGGTTCGCCGTTGCGGTCGCTGCTGCGGTCAACATATTGGCGGCACCCGGCCCGACGGAAGAGGTGCAGGCATAAATCTGATGGCGCAGCTTCTGTTTTGCATATCCGGTTGCGGCGTGGGCCATGCCCTGCTCGTTTCGGCCCTGATGAACGATGAGCTGTCCGCTGTCTTGTTCCAGCGCCTGACCTAGTCCCAGTACGTTACCGTGACCAAAGATGGCAAAAATACCGGTGACAAATTTAATCTCTTCGCCGTCTACGCTGACATATTGCTGATCCAGAAAGCGGACCAAGGCCTGTGCCATTGTTAATCTGATCTTTTTCATCTTCATTCCTTGCGGTTAACGCCGATACCGTGGTGATGTTTGCATCAAAAATGATATGAAAAGATTATAAAGATTTTATTGCGCAGTGAAATGAAAAAACCGAACCAATTTTTCATTTTGAGACAATCATCATAAAAACAAAACAAAGATATCGAAATACAGCAGATAAAAAAGCGTGTTCAATGGGATGCGAAACTCGAGTAAAATCCTTTATACATTGATTTTTAATGGTTTATTTTATTTTTACATCGAGTTGATTTGGAAGGTTGAAACGGATGGTAATTTTCATTTATAATTTAAATGAAACTTATAAATGCATAACGAGTGAGGTTACAGCGCCCTCCCCTAAGCTTGAAGAGGGCAGAAATACATTAAAAAACAATCAGTTAACTTTTTACAGTCTGAGGTTTGGCTTTGAAACCCGTCAGCAGCAGAATAAAGGCACCTGCCAGCAAGACAATATCCGCCACGTTGAACACGCCGGTACGCAGCATGCCTGCGCTGATATTCATGAAATCGACCACGTAACCCCCATAGACAATGCGGTCCAGCAGATTGCTCACGCCGCCCGCAAAAATCATGGTCAATGAAATAAGGGTTGCGGCATTGGCGCGCTTATTGGTCAGCGTGTAAATCAGCAGTGCCAGCAGGAAGGTGCCGATACCGACAATCATCAGCACATAGCGCAGGTTGGCAGGCAGCGTGCCGCCAAGGCCCAGAAAGGTGCCCGTATTATGGGTAAGTAACAGCCTGACGCTACCGCCCAGATATTCACGCACATAATCCATGGACAGCGTCGCCTTGGCGAAGGCTTTGGTGAGTTGATCAATGCCAACACACAGGGCAAAAACAAGAGTTATCAGGCTTAGACGTTTACTGAATTTCATATTCATGAGCTCGGAGTAAAGAGAAAACGCAGTATAGCCAGCCTTGAGGACATCATCCAGATCTCTACCCCTTCAGCGCCCTCGCAAAAGGGTTGCGACAATTTTCGTCGCAGCCTGTCGTTCGTTCCAAAACAGAAGATGTGCGCTGCATCATAAAAATGATAATTTCAAAAATATTTTATTTGAAATTTTAATTTCGAATATTTATATTGATTTCGACGAACGGATGAACTTCCCATGAAGAAGCTCGATTCGGACGTTGCACGGAGGGCGTGGAGAGTGAAACATGGCTAACGCAACGTTTTCGTTCATCGTCTCGGCAAAGGCAGCGCTTACTGCCCGAACCGAGGTTACACCGTTGAACGGAAATTTCGAAAGCCTATGGCCGTTTACGACAAGGATGTCGTAAAGGGTTTCGCCCTGTTTCTGTACGCGGTTAGCGGTTTTATCGTGGCGACTTGCCAATGGCCGAGTCGATTTTGCCCACGCTATTTAGCGCAAGTGACATCATTAGCGTTTGCGCCAGGCACATGGAAGCGATTTGCGAACGGAAGCCATCAACCTGTGCTTCACGTACAATAAAGCAGACGTCACTGAAAGCCGTCAACGGGCTGACAAGACTGTCGGTAATGGCAATCTGCTTGGCTCCCTGCGCCGCACCCATCGACACTAAATCAACCACTTCCTGCGCATACGGTGAATTACTGATAGAAATCACCACGTCGGTCGGTTGTACCATATTAAGCTGTTCGTTGAACATGCCGCCGAGGCCATCAATCAGAAACGTGCGGCGCTCAAGATGGCGAAACGCATAGGTGAGATAGGCCGCGATGCTGAATGAGCGACGAAAACCAATCACATAGATATTTTCTGCTTCATCAAGCAGTTTCACCGCACGTTCCAAATCTTCGGCTTTGATCTGACCACTGAGCTGTTGCAGCGCCTGTTCGTTGACCATACTGAAGACTTTCAGAATTTCAGCAGGCGTTTCGGGCGCGCCGCTCTCTTCACTGGCGGTCTGGCGCGACAGGCTGGCGCGTTCGGTGTAATTCACCGTGCCTTCCATCAGATGCTGACGAAATACCTGCTTCATTTCGTTAAAACCATCAAAACCATAATTGTTGGCGAAACGAATAAGTGTCGACGGCGGAACGTTGGCTTTCTCTGCAATCGAGGCAATGGTTTCAAAGGGGATCGTGTTGCCGTTGTCCAGAATATAACGGGCAACCTGCTTTAACCTTTTGCTCAGGGAATCATAGCTGGTACGGATTTGATCTTGCAGCTGCGCGAGTTGTGAAGGAGTAGCCATATTGATTATCAATACCTTAAGTCAAACTATTGTGGCAGCAAGGGACTCCCTCTCTGCGCCATATTCATAACTTTCATGGGCTTATCTTACCAAGTCCCCCCGTTACAGAGAAACCAGTTTACGCCTTTCAACGAGCAACAAACAGGATCCGCATCAGATAATTGTAAAACAGTCCATGTTTTACAATCAGTTAAGCCGCAATTTTCAAACGAAAATCTGTGTTATTTTCCGGGCATCATGCGCTTGAGCGTATCGTCTTTCATGAAATAGTGATGGAACAGCGCTGCCAGACCATGCAATCCGACCAGATAATAACCCAGCGTCGCGACCAGCTCGTGCGTGTCACGCAGCACCGGTCGCCATTCAGGACGTGGCGTCACAAACTGCGGGATCTCCCAGCCAAGCAGGAAAATCTGCCGTCCGGCGAACAATACGGTCAGAAAACCCAGCGTCGGCAACGCCAGAAAAAGCAGATAAAGCAGCCAGTGCGTGAGCGTTGCTATATGCGCCTGCCAGGTGGGCAGCGGCGGCGTGATAGGGGGCGAACGAAAACGATGGCGCAGCAAAATGCGAATGAAAACCAGCACCCACACGCTTATGCCGAAGTTGTAATGCAGTTGTCGCACAATCAGTCGGTATTCGTCCGGAAAGTAGCCGCGCCCCAACATGACTGAATAGGTAAGAATAATCATTAACAAGGTCAGCCAGTGAAGGCTGATTTGCAGCGACGAATAACGATTTTTCATGCATTTTCCCTAATTACGCAAAGTGTTACAAACTACGTCAATACGTTTAAAAATAATAGCGCCAAATTAAGGGGTTTTTATGAAAGTCGGGCATTTAATGCGGTTATTTACTTTTCCTGAAAAACGGCGGGCCCTTTCCTTTTCAAATGCAAATAAAGAAAAACCGGGCATCTGAGGCCCGGTTTGCTGTTTGGTGTTTTCGAAAAGCAAAGTGTGTAAGGGATTACACTTTATCGCTCACCGATTTCGGCTCGGCGTTCTCGGCGCTGCCCTTCCTAGGCGCGATAAGTCCGTCGGCGCGGAACATGGCTTTGATGCCGCGCACCGCCTGACGGATGCGGTCCTGATTTTCGATGAGCGCAAAGCGGACGTGGGTATCGCCGTAATCACCGAAACCCACGCCCGGAGAGACGCAGACTTTGGCATCCGCGAGCAGTTTTTTGGCGAATTCCAGCGAACCTAAATGAGCATAGGCGTCAGGAATTTTAGCCCAAACATACAGTGTGGCTTTCGGATTTTCGACCATCCATCCCGCTTCGTGCAACCCGCGCACCAATACATTACGACGCTGACGATACTGCTCGGCAATATCTTTCACACACTGTTGATCGCCTTCCAGCGCAGCAATCGCAGCAACCTGAAGCGGCGTAAAAGTGCCGTAATCGTGATAGCTTTTGATACGTGCCAGGGCACTGACCAGCTCCTGATTACCGACCATAAAGCCAATACGCCAGCCGGCCATGTTGTAGCTTTTCGAAAGCGTAAAGAACTCGACAGCGATATCTTTCGCACCTGGCACCTGCATGATAGAGGGTGCTTTCCAGCCATCAAAAACAATATCCGCATAAGCTAAGTCATGGATAACCATCACGTTATACTGTTTCGCCAACGCGACAACCCGCTCGAAGAAGTCCAGCTCCACGCACTGTGCCGTAGGGTTCGACGGGAAGCCAAGAATCATCATCTTGGGACGCGGAATACTCTCTTTTATCGCGCGTTCAAGCTCGCCGAAGAAGTCTACCCCTTCGACCAGCGGCACGGAGCGCACCTGTGCACCGGCAATCACGGCGCCATAAATATGAATGGGATAACTTGGGTTGGGCACCAGTACGGTATCGCCGTGATCCAGTGTCGCCAGCATCAGGTGAGCCAATCCTTCTTTCGAACCAATGGTCACAATGGCTTCGCTTTCAGGGTCGATATCGACCTGATAACGGTCGGCATACCAGCGGGAAATCGCACGGCGCAGACGCGGAATGCCCTTGGAGGTTGAATATCCGTGGGTATCTTCGCGCTGGGCAACGGTAACGAGTTTTTCGACGATGTGCGGCGGTGTGGGACCGTCAGGATTCCCCATACTGAAATCGATAATGTCTTCGCCGCGACGTCGCGCAGCCATTTTCAATTCGGAAGTGATGTTGAATACGTAAGGGGGAAGACGATCGATACGCGTAAAACGGCGCGGTTGGCTTGAATCGGACATAGTAACCTCGATGAACGTAAGCGCCCGGACCATCCGAGCGACGCTGGTCTGCATTTGCCGCTTGTGGCGGTGAACGTAGACCGATAATTCAACATATCGCAGTGTGCAAACGCTGTCGAGAGATGAAGCGACTATTTTTTCAACGGCTCGGGCGCAAGCGCGATATCGTCACGCAACAGACCTAGCAACCAGTCATTATGCCACTCGCCGCGCAGACGATAACTTTCCCGCAGAAGTCCCTCGAGCTGGAATCCGCAGCGTTCAAGCATCCGGCGTGAAGGATAATTGCCTTCAATAACATTGGCCTGCAAGCGGTGAAAGCCGCAGACGCGGAAAGCATAGTTGACCACTTCACGCAGCGATTCCTGGCCGTAACCCTTGCCCTGATGTTCGGGCAGCAGCATAAAACCGACTTCGGCCTGCTGATAGGGTCGCCAGTCGGGAAAAAAGCCGGTCAGGCCGACGGGCGCGTCCGTTTCCAGTTCACGGATAACCAGACACAGCCAGAAGTCGGAATATTTCGTCCAATGTCCCAATCGTTGATCGAAACGGTGGCGAATCTGCGCGGGCGTGTCGATATCTCCAATAAATTTCATCACGCCGGGATTTTCGTTCAGCGAAAGAAACAATGGCCAGTCTTCGCGTTTAAGCGGCCGCATGGTCAGCCGCGGCGTTGTCAGAACAATCATGCCCGCTCCCTGTTTTATCTGCATAGCAATCGACCAAGTACGCCATAAACCGGCGCTTTTTGAAATGGTTCGCGCTTTCAAAATACGCTATTTTTGATGGCTTACGCGTTTTATGGCTCCTGCAGACACATTTCCCTATAATCATGCCATTCCAATGAGCGCGATGCTTTGCATCCCACCGAGAATTTGCTGTGCAAAACGTTTTCGATATGACGCTGGCGGTATTTGATCGCGCCGCGTTAATGCTGATTTGCCTGTTTTTCCTGACCCGTACCCGTCTTTTTCGCCGGTTGCTGCAAAAGGAAAACGATGCCCATACGCCGCTGGAACTGACCGCCGTCACCGCGATTTTTTCTCTCTTTGCCATCTTCGGCACCCTTTCCGGCATCAATGTCGAAGGCTCGCTTATCAATGTGCGCACGATAGCTATCGTGTCGGGCGGTATTCTGTTTGGTCCGTGGGTCGGCATCATTACCGGCATTATCTCGGGCAGTCACCGGTTTTTGATTGATATTCATGGTGTCACCTCGATCCCGTGTCTTATCACTAGCATTATCGCCGGTTTTCTTTCGGGTTATATCAATCTCAAAGTGAAAAAAGAGTATCACTGGCGGGTCGGCATTGCGGCGGGGATGCTGTGCGAATCTTTGACCATGCTGCTGATTTTATTGCTTTCACGGCCTTTTGCGCTGGGTCTGGATATCGTGCTGACGATTTCTGCGCCCCTTATCCTCGGCGCGATTTCGATAGGCCCGATCGTGCTGCTGGTACAAAGCGTGGCCGACGAGAAAGAGGCTATTGCCGCCCGTCAGGCCCGGCTGGCGCTGGATATTGCCAACAAGACGCTGCCCTACTTTCGCAATATCAATGCCGAATCGATGGCGACGGTATGCAATATTATCCGTGAAGACATCAACGCCGATGCCGTAGCGATTACCGATACCAAAAATATCCTCGCCTATGTAGGAACGGGCGCGGATCAGTACAACATCGGCCATGAAATCATCAGCGACAACACCAAGGAAGTGATCAGCAGCGGCCGTATAACCATCAAAAACAACGATGAAATGGACCGCACACCGCAAATTCACTCGCAAATGATCATTCCGCTTTGGGAAAAAGGCGTGATCACCGGCTCATTGAAAATTTACTATTGTCATGCGCACCGTATTACCTATTCGCTGAAAGTCATGGCGGTCGGGTTGTCGCAGATAATTTCGACGCAAATGGAAGTCTCACGCGCCGAGCAGCTGCGTGAAATGGCCAACAAGGCCGAAATGCGCGCCTTGCAGAGCAAGATTAACCCGCACTTTCTGTTTAATGCGCTCAACGCTATCTCTTCGTCGATTCGCATCAATCCAGATACCTCGCGTCAGCTTATTATTAACCTGTCGCGTTACCTGCGTTACAATCTGGAGCTAAACGACGAGCTTATCGACCTGCGCAAGGAACTGCATCAGGTGCAGGACTATATCGCCATCGAACAGGCGCGATTTGGCAGCAAATTGACAGTAATTTACGACATCGACGAAGATGTTTCCGTGTCAATCCCAAGCCTGCTGATTCAGCCGCTGGTAGAAAACGCCATTGTTCACGGCATTCAACCCTGTAGCGGCAAGGGCGTGGTGGTGATTGCCGTCAAACATGTCGGCAATAAAATTAACGTCTCCGTAAAAGATACCGGACAAGGTATTCTGCAATCGGTTATCGACCGCGTGGCGAAAAACGAAATGCCGGGCAATAAAATCGGCCTGCTCAATGTTCACCACCGCGTGACCCTGCTTTATGGACAAGGTTTGCAGATCCGCAGACTGGAACCAGGCACAGAAATTTCATTTATGATTGATCGGGAAAAAAGCCGTTGAGAGCAATAATCGTCGAGGATGAATTTCTGGCTCAGGAAGAGCTTGGCTATCTGATTAACACCCACAGTGCGATTGATCTTGTCGGGAAGTTCGATGACGGCCTTGAGGTGCTCAAATACCTGCAAACTCATCAGGTTGACGCCATTTTTCTGGATATTAACATCCCTTCGCTCGACGGCGTGCTGCTGGCGCAGAATATCAGCAAGTTTGCCCACAAGCCGTACATCATTTTCATCACCGCCTACAAAGAGCACGCCGCAGAAGCCTTTGAAATCGAAGCGTTCGACTACATCCTCAAGCCCTATCACGAGTCGCGAATAGTCACGATGCTGCAAAAGCTCGAGTCGCATTTTGAATGGGACAAGCAAAAACGCGAGAAACAGGCCGATACCCCGGCGGCCACGGGCAGCCATCGCGTAAGTCACAGCATCAATCTCATCAAGGACGAGCGGATTATTGTCACCGATATCAACGATATTTATTATGCCGCCGCGCAGGAAAAGGTCACGCAGGTGTATACCCGCCGCGAAGAATTCACCATGCCGATGAACATTTCCGAGCTGTGTCTGCGCCTGCCCGAAGAACATTTCTTCCGCTGTCATCGCTCCTATTGCGTCAATCTGTCGAAGATTCGCGAAATCGTGCCGTGGTTCAACAACACCTATATTTTGCGGTTAAGCGATCTGGATTTTGAAGTGCCGGTGAGCCGCAGCAAGGTCAAGGCCTTCCGCCAGCTGATGGGGTTGTAATTTTACGCAGACAAAAAACTAAGCCTCCTCAGGAACCGGTCCTGAGGAGGCTTAATTATATTTATCGATTTTGACGCTAGATAACCAGAGTAATGCCGATGGACTGGCGCAGATACGCCCCCGCCCCCAGCAGACCCGGCTGGTCGTGCGTGATGAGATAAACAGGAATATCAATCAGATAATCTTTGAAACGCCCCTTGTCCTCGAAGGCGGCACGGAAACCGGAAGCCTTGAAGAACTCCAGGAAGCGCGGCACGATGCCACCGGCGATGTAAACGCCGCCGAAGGTGCCCATTGTCAGAGCCAGATTGCCCCCGAAACGCCCCATGATGACGCAGAACAGCGACAGCGCACGACGGCAGTCGAGGTTGTCTTCCAGCGCCAGTTTGGTCACGTCTTTCGGTGCATAGTTTTCCGGCTCGCGGTTGTCGGACTTGACGATTGCGCGATAAAGATTGACCAGCCCCGGACCCGAAAGAATACGCTCGGCGGAAACGTGCCCCATTTCGGTACGCAACTGCTCGAGAATGATGTCTTCTTCTTCGCTGTTTGGCGCGAAATCGACGTGTCCGCCTTCGCCCGGCAGGCTCAACCAGCGGTTGGCGACGTGGATGATGTGCGCCACGCCAAGACCGGTTCCTGCGCCGTAAATCACCGCCGGTTTGCCGTCGACCGGCTTCTTGCCGCCAAACTGTAGCAGATCGGCTTCTTTCAGCATCGGAATCGCCATGGACACCGCGGTGAAATCGTTAATGACTTCAAGATGCTCCAGACCCAGGTTTTTCTTCATCTCGGCAATCGAGAACGCCCAGGTGTGGTTGGTCATCGCGACCCAGTCACCCACAATAGGACAGGCGATGGCTATGCAGGCGTCTACGACTTCCTCGTGATGCTGCAACTCCAGATAGTGACGAACTGCCGCTTCGAGACTGTCGTAATCCAGGCCGGAAAAGGTCTGGGCCTGAGAAATCTCGCCACTGTCGAGATCGCAAAGTGCCAGACGGCAGTTTGTGCCTCCGACATCGCCCACCAGGGAGTACTTGGTCATTTTTATCTCCGCAAAAATTAAATTGCTTGCCCTGCTTCGGCACGCATTCAGTGATGTCAATCAGCCTTCTCTGACATGCCCCTTTCAGGGCTGGAAAATCTTGGCCAGCAGGACTATAAGTGCTTAGGTTTATGCTTACAGATCAGTGAGGGCAAAATAGCGGTAATTGACCTATGCTGCAACGCCGATTTAACCTATTGATGATATAAGCAGCGGCATAGCGCAAAATAACTAGGTAACAAAACAAAAAGTCGGCAATCTTCTCTACACTGGACAGAGCAGTATAATAAGGGAATTCCTGCATGTTGCATCCTCGCGCAAAAACCATGCTGACCTTCGGGGTCCCGGCATTGGTGATCGGCTCTGCGTCCAGTATTGTTTTGGTCGCCGTCCTACGTGTCGCCCACGCCTTGCAAAATGTGTTGTGGTTCAATATACCCGACGTTTTAAACATTAACACGCACTCTGCGGGCTGGATGCTGTTTATGCTCACATTGACCGGCGTGGGCGTAGGCGCGGTCATCCGCTATCTGCCGGGCCATGCGGGCCCTGATCCCGCCACTGAGTCCCTGATTGGCATGCCGCTGCCGCTCAATGCGGTGCCGGGACTGCTGCTGGCACTGATACTCGGCCTGGCGGGCGGCGTCAGTCTCGGCCCTGAAAATCCGATTATTGCCATTAATATCGCGCTTGCCGTCACCCTCGGCGCGCAGCTGTTTCCGCGCGTTCAGTCGACCGACTGGGTCATTCTTACTGCGGCAGGTACGCTCGGCGCGCTGTTTGGTGCGCCCGTCGCGGCGGCGCTTATCTTTTCGCAGACCCTGAACACCGGCAAGGATATTTCGCTCTGGGACCGGCTGTTTCCTCCGCTGCTGGCGGCCGGAGCGGGGGCAATGACCAGCAGTCTTTTCGACGAGCCGAACTTCACCCTCAATCTGGCCGCCTATACCAGCACGCACCTTGTCGATGTGTTCAGCGGCGCGATAGTCACCGTCATGGCGATTGCCGTGGGCATGCTGGCGGTATGGTGTTTCCCGCATTTACACCGTTTTTTCCACGCCATTCGCTATCCCATGCTGATGCTGGGTCTGGGCGGTTTTGTACTCGGCTTACTGGCGTTGACCGGCGGACAGATTACGCTGTTTCGGGGCTATGACGAGATGAAACTGCTGGCGGCCACCAGCGACAATCTGTCGCTCGGTAAACTGCTGGCCATCACCCTAAGCAAACTGGCGGCACTGGTCGTGGCAGCAGCCTGCGGCTTTCGGGGCGGACGGATTTTTCCTGCGGTGTTTGTTGGCGTATCGCTCGGGATTTTGCTGCACAATCATGTCGATTCGGTACCTGCGGCGGTGACGGTGTCCTGCGCAGTGATGGGCATGGTGCTTGTGGTCACGCGAGACGGCTGGCTTAGCCTGTTTCTGGCGCTGGCGGTGGTTCCGGATCTCAATCTGTTGCCGGTGCTGTGCATCGTGATGCTGCCGGCCTGGGTAGTGCTGACCGGGAAACCGCTGCTGCTGGTCTCCCGACGCGACAAATCTGCCGATGACGACAGCGATTAATTACATCAGGCTATAGCTGGCCGCCGCCTGTGCGTGAATGGCGGTGGTATCAAACACCGGTACGCGGGCGTCCTGCGCGCCGACCAGCAAGGTAATCTCGGTGCAGCCCAGAATGATGCCCTCGGCGCCCTGCTCTTCCAGTTGGCGAATAATCCGCTGATAATCACCGCGCGAGGCGGGCAGGATTTTACCGAGACACAGCTCTTCATAAATGATGCGATGCACCACGGCGCGGTCGGCTTCGTTTGGCGTCAGCACTTCGATGCCCTGCGCCAGTAATCGACCGCGATAAAAATCCTGCTCCATCGTAAAACGCGTACCCAGCAACCCCACACGCCGCAGATTTTGCCCGAGAACGCGCGACGCGGTGGCATCGGCAATATGCAGCAACGGCAGGCCGCCAATCTGCTCGATGGCCCCGGCCACCTTATGCATCGTGTTGGTACAGACCACTATCACTTCGGCCCCCGCTTTTTTCAGCGCCAGCGCCGCCCCGCCAAGAAGGGCTCCCGCCTGATCCCAGTCGCCCTGCGCCTGCAGCTTTTCTATCTCGTAGAAATCGACACTGTAGAGAATCATTTTGGCCGAATGCAGGCCGCCGAGCGCCTGTTTCACCTGCTCGTTAATGATTCGATAGTAGGGAATGGTAGACTCCCAGCTCATTCCGCCAATCAGGCCCAGGGTTTTCATCGTTAATCTTCCTCTTCGCCATCGGTTCACTCGCTATCAATGCATCATAGCCGAACTGAACCAGCGTTGACGCAGAGTATCGTAAAGCCAGTTGTAGATGAGCGTATAGGGCAGGAAGAACAGGAAAAAGCCCAGCTCAAGCATAAAGGCCTCGAACAGGCCAATCTGCAACCACCCGGCGGCAATCGGCAGGCCGAACAGAATAAATCCGCCTTCAAAACCCAACGCATGGCCGATACGAATAGGCACGGTGCGTTTAATCTTGTTAACAGGCCAGAAGTAATCGAACAGGCTGTTGTAAACCACGTTCCAGACCATGGCCGTCGCCGATAACAAAATGGCCAGCACGCCCATATCAAAAATGGGTTTGTTCATCGCCCACGCTGCGGTCGGGGCACAGATAAGCAGCGCAATGACTTCATAGCCTACAGCGTGGAAAATACGTTCGGACAAACTTTTTTTCGCCTTTGCCGGGGCGTTTTTGAATGACATGGTGTTTAGCCTCTACCTTTTTGTGAAACATCGGGACCCGTCCGTGTCCGTAGAGGCATATTTTCATCTATATTAGAGATAGTAAAAAGATAGTTACCATCGATAAAATAGATGGATTAATGCTAACTGATTAAAAGGATTTCCATGCGTTATTCACCCGAAGCGCTGGTCGCATTTGTGGAAACCGCTGCCAGCGGATCTTTTTCGGCGGCGGCGCGCAAGCTGCATAAAAGTCAGTCGACGATCAGCACGGCAGTCGCCAATCTGGAGATAGATCTAGGCATAGTGCTGTTTAACCGCGAGGGCAAGCAGCCGCGCCTGACGCCCGAAGGACAGCGGGTGCTTACGCATGTGCAGGCCATTCTTGCCGCCAGCGAGCAACTTGACGAACTGGCCGTGCGCCTGTCCACACAAACCGAGCCGAGACTGACTTTTGTGCTGTCGGACACCTATCAGCCGACCCACTACGAAACCATGCTGGGGCGCTTCGAACAGCTTTATCCCGATATCGAATTCGAGTGTCTGATAGCAGAAGATCACGACGTGATTGATTTGCTGCAAACGGGGCGTGCGCACATCGGCATGCTGGAGGTTCAGGAGAATTATCCGCCGGATATCGGCTATGCGCGGCTGCCCGACCAGACGGAGATGGCGCTGTTCGTTGCCAAAAAGCATCCGCTGGCTCAGGTGCAGAATCTGCGGCGTGAAGACCTCTCGACCTATCGCCAGCTGTGTCTGCAAACCTATGGCCGCAAGGAAAAACCGCAGGCGCAGGGGCAAACCTGGTCTGCGCCGAGCTATCTTATGCTGCTGGAAATGGCGGAACAGGGCTTCGGCTGGTCGATTCTGCCGCGCTGGCTGGTGGCGCAGTTCGGGCATCATAAACTGCTGGAATTATCTCTGCCGGGCTGGCCGAAACTGATTTCCATCGACGCGGTGTGGTGCAAGAGCAATCAGCCCGGCCCCGCCGGACGCTGGTTTATCGACAGCCTGCTTGATCCGCTGCGCCTGAAAGGCTGACTGACCTCAAGGCGCGGCGCCCTACTCATCACGGGAAGTGTTATGTTCCTCAAGCGCGCGGGTGACGGCGCTCAATAACGGCGGCACATCCATTTTAGGCAGCACGACTTCCACCCAGCCAAGCTGCGGCGTTGCGCTGATTTTTGCCATGACCTGCTGCAACTGTCCGATTTCCGTCACTCTTTCGACAATCGTGGGTTGCGTCGCCCCAAAGGCCTGCGGCAGCAAGGTCCACTGCCATTGTGCAATATCGTTGTAGCGCTGATCCGCTCCATGTATTGCCCGTTCGACGGTATAACCCTCATTGTTGAGGATAAATACCACCGTATTGAGGTTATAGCGAATCGCCGCGCCCAGCGCCTGTACGGTCAGTTGCGCCGATCCATCGCCAATAATCAGCACGACGCGCCGCGTCGGATTGGCAATCTGCGCGCCAAACGCGGCGGGCAGCGTAAAGCCTATCGACCCCCAGAGAGGCTGCGCGATAAAATCACAGCCGACCGGCAAGGTGAGCTGCGCTGCGCCAAAACAGGCTGTGCCCTGCTCGGCCACCAGAATGTCGCCCGGCTGGAGAAACGCCTGCATCTGCTGCCAGAATGCCTGCTGGCCCAGTCCCGCTTCGGTGGGGTCGGCAAGACGTTTGTCGGGCAGCGCCGGAGACTGCCAGAAAGGCGCGAGTTCGGCGGTAAGACGATGCAGAATCTCGATACTGACGTGGAACGGCACCTGATCAAAACGCGCCTCTCCCACCTGCGCCGAGAACGGCTGCAAATCGATGCGCTTTTCAGCGGCAATATTCTGGGTAAAACCACTGGTCACCGTATCCGAGAAGCAGACGCCAAGGGTGATGATGGCATCGGCATCCTCAATCACGCGAATCAGTCGCTCGTTGCTGGCCTGTCCTGAATAGGTGCCGCAAAACAGCGGATGCTGCTCGTTCAGCAAGCCTTTACCTAACAGTAACGTAGCGTGCGGCAGGGGCACGTCATCGACCCACTGCTGCACGGCATGCCGAACCTCGAAGCGGTCGGCCAGAAAATCCGCCAGCAGGCTGACGCGCTGTGCAGGCTCAAGCAGCGTTTTAACCGCACGGGTAAAGGCTTCCACGGCCTTGGGATCGACAGGCGGCGGGCTGGGGCGTAAAGGAGTGGTGGGCGGCGCAACCTTGAAGGAGGCGACATCGCTGGGCAACTGAATGTAGACCGGGCGGCGGGCGTACAGGGCTTCGCGCAGCACGCGGTCTATCTCCGCGGTGGCGTTTTCGCGGGTCAACAGCGCCTGCGCCACACTGAGATGCGCCGACATACGTGCAAAATGGTTGAAGTCGCCGTCGCCGAGAGAGTGATGAAGCAGTTCATGATTATTCTGGGCAGCCAGCGCGGGCGCGCCGACAATGTGAATGACCGGCACATACTCGGCGTAACTGCCCGCAATGCCGTTGAGCGCACTGAGCTCACCCACGCCAAAGGTTGTCAGCAAGGCAGCCGCCGGTTTGCTGCGGCCATAACCGTCTGCGCCATAGGCGGCATTAAGCTCGTTTGAACAGCCAATCCATTTAAGCCGTGGATGGGCAATCACGCTGTCCAGAAACTGCAAATTGTAATCGCCCGGCACGCCGAACATTTCATCAATCCCCAGCTGAGAAAGTCGCTCAACGAGATAGTCACCTACGCTACAAAGATTGCTCATGATGATCCCCTGTTAAATACGCGTTCACCCACTGAATGAACTGGCGGCTAATGACTCTGTCAGTTAATAGTTCTAGCACACCTCCAGTAAAAATAATGATATGAGTGTTTAATATTCATTCAGTGAATGGAAACCAAAGATGACCACTGAAATAACGCGTCGTGAACGCCGATATGATCGAATCTTCACACTATTCATCCACCTAAGAGTTTTCCGTTGATGATAAAAAAGTGTAGCCGATGTGATCGGCACATCTGAAAATGGGAGTGAAAGCGCATACACTAAAACGCCTTTTTACCCATTGTTACTTTTTGAACAAGGATCCCTATGCCTTATCAAGCCAAGTCCGACCGCTATGAATCCATGCTTTATCGCCGCTGTGGACGCAGTGGCCTGAAGCTTCCCGCCGTGTCGCTGGGTCTGTGGCACAACTTTGGTGACGTCAACCGTTTCGATACCAGCCGTGAGCTGGTGCGCCACGCATTCGATCGCGGGATCACGCATTTTGATCTGGCGAACAACTACGGTCCCCCGCCGGGATCTGCGGAAGAGAATTTCGGCAGGATCCTGCGTGACGATCTGCTGCCGTGGCGCGATGAGCTTATCATCTCCTCCAAAGCCGGTTACACCATGTGGGACGGGCCTTACGGTGACTGGGGATCCAAAAAATATCTGGTTGCGAGCCTCAATCAAAGCCTGAAACGGATGGGACTTGAGTATGTCGATATCTTTTATCATCACCGCCCCGACCCCGACACGCCGCTCGAAGAGACCATGGCCGCGCTGGATTTGATTGTCCGTCAGGGTAAGGCGCTGTATATCGGGCTGTCGAACTATCCGGCGGAACTGGCACAAAAAGCCTTTGCCATTCTTAATCAACTCGGCACGCCGTGCCTTATCCACCAGCCAAAATATTCGATGTTTGAACGCTGGGTGGAAGCGGACCTGCTGGATACCCTGGAACAACACGGCGTTGGTTCGATTGCCTTCTCTCCGCTTGCAGGCGGCGTGTTGACAGACCGCTATCTTGCCGGTATTCCCGAAGACTCCCGCGCAGCCAGCGGAAGCCAGTTCCTGAAGCCCGATCAACTGACCGAAGATAAACTGGCGAAGGTCCGCAAACTGAATGATATTGCGCTGGCACGCGGACAAAAACTCTCGCAGATGGCGCTGGCGTGGGTACTTCGCGGTGACCGCATTACCTCGGTGCTGATTGGGGCGAGTAAAGTCAGTCAGATAGACGACGCCGTCAATACGTTGAGCAACCTGCATCTCAGCGAACAGGAAGTGGCCGAAATCGAAAAAATCCTTGTGTAAGCGTTTACTCGATGGCCAACTCCGGGGCGTAAACTTTGCTAACAATCCCGTCAGGGACGCACTGTAAGTAAATCGTTAAACTGGGTAAAACAATCAAAACAGGATTGCGGGCAATAGATCGCCCGCGTTCAAGGCCTTATAACTGTCACTATTGAAAACGTTAGTTAACCCACATGAATGAATGTCGGTATCTAACGAGTAAGTCGTACAGTTCCGATAATTTCATTACGCAATAAAACGGCCTGGCCCGTGCGCAATGAAAAAGGCGGTATAAGGTTGAATGGAGAAACAAGATGAAGAATTTACCCGTTGTGAAGATTGCTTTGGGTGCCCTGCTGTTCGGCCTGTTGCCTGCCACCCTGCCGGCACACGCCGACGGAATTAGCATTAGCGTTCCCGGTTTGTCTATCAACATCGGTTCGCGCGATGACCGCGGCTATTACTGGGACGGCTACGACTGGCGTTCTCCGTACTGGTGGCAGCACCGTAACGAGTATTATGGTCACCGCAATGACCGCGGTTACTATTGGGATGGCGGTCACTGGCGCGATCGCGGCTGGTGGGACAATCACCGCAATGAGGGTCCACGTCCTCCGGAACGTTTCCACGGCGGTCCTGGCCCGGACTTTGGTCACGGGGGGCCTGACCACGGCGATCGGGGTCACGGTGGCGGTCCGGATCGCGGTCACGACAACGGTAATCACGGCGGAGGCGATCGCGGTAATGGCGGTGGTCACGGCGGCGGTGATCGTGGCAATGGCGGCGGCGGTGAGCATCGTCCTCCTCAGGGCGGACCTGGCGGCGGCGATCGTCACTAATCGCTTCGATTCTTCGGGTCACCATGACCGAATCGAACGCAGCAAAAGGGGCACTGAAAAGTGCCCCTTTTTTATGGATTGCGCGTTAGATAATCGGCAACTATTTCAGCATGCCGATAAGCAGGTAGAAGTTAAGACAGACCACAACCAAGACAATGATGCGCCCTGCCCACTGCATCGGCCTTGAGTTGGTCATATCTCCCATCAGTTCGCGATTGCCGGTAAAGGCCAGCAAGGGCAGCAGCGCCAGCGCAATACCAAAGCTCAGCAACACCTGACTCATCACCAGAATTTTGGTGGCATCCATACCGGCTAAAATCACTATAAATGAAGGGGCCATGGTCACCGCGCGGCGCACCCACAGCGGGATATAAAACTTCACGAAGCCCTGCATGACCACTTGACCGGCGAGCGTGCCGACCACCGTGGAAGACAGACCGGCGGCAACCAGACTCAGCCCGAAGGTGGTGGCGGCGGCGTGACCGAGCAGCGGCGTGAGCGTTAAATAGGCATCTTCCAGCTCGCTGATACCTTTATGCCCACTAAAGTGGAAGGCCGCGGCCGCTGTCGCCATCATGGCGAGATTCACAAAACCGGCGATGGTCATGGCGACGGCGACGTCAAGCTTGGTCGAGGAATAGCGCTGTTCGCGTGAATCTTCACTGGAACGCTGGGTCAGCGACGAGTGCAGATAAATGACGTGTGGCATTATCGTCGCGCCAAGCACACCGGCGGCAAGGTAGACGGCATTGCTGTCGGGCAGACCCGGAACCAGCATTCCCTTGCCCAGCTCCATCATTTTCGGCTGCGAGAAGAACAGCTCGACGATATACGCCAGCGCGACAAACAGCAGCAGCCCGCCAATCACTCTCTCGAGCGGCTTTTGCCCCCGCTTTTGCAGGCCGAGGATAATAAAGGTCGCAATACCGGTCAGTACCGCGCCTTCAAGCAGTGTGCAGCCCAGCAGCAGTTTGAAGCCGATTGCAGCTCCGATGAATTCGGCCAGATCGGTGGCCATCGCAATGATTTCAGCCTGAACCCAATAAGCCCAGACGGCAGGACGAGGAAAACGGTCGCGGATGTGTTCGGCGAGATTTTTGCCGGTGGCAATGCCGAGTTTGGCAGACATTAACTGAATCAGCATCGCCATCACGTTGGCCCAGACCACAACCCACAGCAACTGATAGCCATAAGAGGCACCGGCCTGAATGTTGGTGGCGAAGTTTCCGGGATCGATATAGCCAATGGCGGCAATAAAAGCAGGCCCCATTAATGAAAGCTTGATCTTCCTGGAGGAACGGCTGGAGGATTCAGCTCGGCTATTAAACATGTCAGTTAACCCTTACAGTTTTTGTGCGATGAGTCATCATACTTAAGTGATAATGATTATCAAGCGCATTTGGAAAGATCCTGATTATTTCTCTGATAGGGAGTAAGCGGCTGAGGTAAAACTGACAGCTTTCAAACGTTTCAAGCCAAAAGAGTCAATGAAGACTCGCTTTCCTAATACAGACTTTTTAGAATATTCAGTGCCAATACCCACAATGTTAGGGGTGTAATTTGGCTACTGGTAAAATTAGCATAATAAAGCCAACTGTGCGTGATTTTCTTGTGATCTTCACTAATCGTGTTATGTCGCTGGAACTGTTGCTTTTTTTAGTCTTAATTCTTATATTTGCAATGCATATCACATCTTTTATGTACGCGTTACATAAAATGACCGTCGAAATATTGCCTGCCTCAAATTTGGAGCACACATGTCCCGAATACTGCACTTTGTTTTAGCATTAGCAGTTGTCGCAGTACTGGCCTTGCTGGTGAGCCGCGATCGTAAAAACATCCGTTTACGTTTCATCGCTCAGTTGCTGGTCATTGAAGTCCTGTTAGCCTATTTCTTCCTGAATTCAGAAATTGGATTGGGATTCGTCAAAGGCTTCTCCGACTTGTTTGAAACACTTCTGAAATTCGCGGCCGAAGGGACAGGCTTCGTATTTGGAGGCATGAACGAAAAAGGATTGGCGTTCTTCTTCCTGAATGTACTGTGCCCGATCGTGTTTATTTCTGCACTGATTGGCATTTTACAGCACCTGCGCATTTTGCCGGTCATCATCCGCATCATCGGTACTATTTTGTCGAAAATCAACGGCATGGGGAAACTCGAATCCTTCAACGCCGTGAGCTCTCTGATCCTCGGTCAGTCGGAAAACTTTATCGCGTATAAAGATATTCTGGGCAAAATGTCTGAAAAGCGTATGTACACCATGGCAGCGACGGCCATGTCGACCGTCTCGATGTCTATCGTGGGCGCATACATGACCATGCTGGAGCCAAGATTCGTGGTTGCCGCGCTTATCCTCAACATGTTCAGCACCTTCATCGTGCTTTCACTGATCAACCCTTATAAGGTGGAAGGCGAAGAAGATCTGCAAATGACCAATGCGCATCAGGGCCAAAGCTTCTTCGAGATGCTCGGCGAATACATTCTGGCGGGCTTCAAGGTCGCGATTATCGTTGCCGCGATGCTGATTGGCTTTATCGCCCTTATCTCCTGTCTGAATGCGCTGTTCACTGCGGTGTTCAACATCAGTTTCCAGGGCGTGCTGGGCTATGTGTTCTTCCCGTTTGCCTGGGTAATGGGCGTGCCAACGCATGAAGCGCTGCAGGTCGGCAGTATTATGGCAACCAAGCTTGTCTCCAACGAGTTTGTGGCCATGCTGGATTTGCAGAAAGTGGCGCACGACCTGTCACCACGCGGCGTGGGTATCCTCTCCGTGTTCCTGGTCTCCTTTGCCAACTTCTCGTCGATTGGTATTGTCGCGGGCGCCATCAAGGGTCTGAACGAGCATCAGGGCAACGTGGTGTCGCGCTTTGGTCTGAAACTGCTTTACGGTTCAACGCTTGTCAGCGTGCTGTCTGCCTCTATCGCAGGACTGGTATTGGCGTAACGCTTTGGGTAGTACCGTTTGAAAAGGCGCTTCGGCGCCTTTTTTTATGGGCGCGATTCGGGAAGGAATTAAAAACGAGAAGCGAAACAGCGGGCAGTGACGGAGTCCAGAAAAGCAAAAACCCGCCGAAGCGGGTTCTTTAATTTTGGTGGAGATAAGCGGGATCGAACCGCTGACCTCTTGCATGCCATGCAAGCGCTCTCCCAGCTGAGCTATACCCCCACGGGTGTTCGTCAATTTATGGTCGTCTGCCTAATCCTTGGGAAGATTAAGCGGCCAATCTGCTCTGAGAAGAAGATTGGTGGAGATAAGCGGGATCGAACCGCTGACCTCTTGCATGCCATGCAAGCGCTCTCCCAGCTGAGCTATACCCCCGTTCCGGACACATTAAATCTTGTGAACGGGGCGCATAATATGAATTCCCGCCAAAGCTGTCAACGGCTAAATTTGATTATCCGATCAACCGCTGAAAAAGACGCCAAATACCGGCTATAACAGCGATTTTTCATTCGACATGAACAATTAATGCGCAGTTACACTCTTTTTCTCGCCGCCGATTTAATCACGGATATTCGCCATTTCTCTGATCCGCTTCATCATTTTCCACAACAAGCTTAATGCTTTTCTTAACGAACCGTTAACGCGCGGTTCAAGGTGTCTTGTTCTCGGAGAATTCTCATAATAGACTTCTATCGCGTTATCGCCGATGTCTATTACCACCAGGTTGTTTACCCAAAAGATTTCAATAAACAAATAACATCAATCAACATTCGAGCTCACTCATGTCCTTGTATACACCTAAAGAGATAGCCTCACTTGCCGTTACGGCCGGTGTGAATAAAAGCCGTGCATCCGTCACTCACCTGCTGATCCTCGGCTTTCTTGCGGGCGCCTTTATCGCCATCGGCTTTCTGCTCGACCTGCACGTCGTCGGCACATTGCCTGCTTCGTGGGGGTCATTTGGCGGCCTGCTGGGCGCTGCCGTCTTCCCTGTCGGCCTGATCCTTACCGTGCTGGCCGGAGGCGAGCTGTTGACGGGTAACATGATGACGCTGCCGATGGCGTGGTTCGCACGACAAATCAGCCTGTTCGCCGTAGTGCGTAACTGGTTCTGGGTAACGCTCGCCAACCTGATTGGCAGCATCGCCGTGGCGTACTTCTTTGGTCACGTGCTCGGCATGACGGAAGGCGTATTTCTGGCGAAAACGGTGTCTATCGCGCAGGCCAAGGTCAATGCAGACTTCCTGCACTCCTTTATTTCGGGCGTAGGCTGCAACTGGCTGGTCTGTCTGGCGGTATGGCTGGCGTTCGCCAGTAAAGAGATGGGTGGCAAGGTGATTGGGATGTGGTTCCCGGTGATGGCGTTCGTGGCTATCGGTTTCCAGCACGTGGTGGCCAACATGTTCATCATTCCGGCGGCCATTTTTGCCGGTGCGCTGAGCTGGACGCAGTACTTCCCGAACTTCGCGGCTGTCTTCCTTGGCAATGCCGTAGGCGGTGCCGGATTCGTGGGCCTGATGTACTTTATGGCTTATCGTCCGACGGTAACGACCGAATCAAGCTCGCAGCCTCGTTAATCTTCACGCAGTAAGCATGAAAAAGGCCAGTCGGAAAATCCGCTGGCCTTTTGTGTTTCTACGCGTTAGCGAGGCGGGTAATTACGCCTGAGCTTCACGTTCGGCGATAAAGGCAAGAGCCTGATCGATACGTGACAGCGTGCGGCGCTGGCCGATGGCGTGAACGGTAACGTCCATACCCGGCGACATGCCCGCACCGGTAACGGCCACACGCAGCGGCATGCCGACTTTACCCATGCCGACACCCAGCGCGTCTGCCGTGCCCTGAATGGCGTTATGCACGTTTTCAGGCGTCCATTCGGTAATGGCGGCCAGGTTGGCGCGTACGGCTTCAAGCGGCTGACGCGCAACCGGACGCAAATGCTTTTTAGCCGCGTCGGCGTCGAACTCGCTGAAGTCTTCATAGAAATAGTGGCAAGATTCGGCCATCTCTTTCAGCGTTTTGCAGCGCTCGCCCAGCAGTTTCACCAGCTCGCACAGCTGCGGACCATTGCGGGTATCGATGCCCTGCTGCTCAATGTGCCACTGTAAATGTGTCGCCACGTATTCGGCCGGCAGCGCATTGATATAATGGTGATTCAGCCATTGCAGTTTTTCGGTGTTGAAGGCGCTGGCCGATTTGCTGACGTTTTCCAGGCTGAACATGGCTTTCATTTCATCAATGCTGAAGATTTCCTGATCGCCGTGGGACCAGCCCAGACGCACCAGATAGTTCAGCAGGGCTTCCGGCAGATAGCCGTCATCACGATATTGCATGACGCCCACGGCACCGTGACGTTTGGACAGCTTTTTGCCGTCATCGCCCAGAATCATGGACACGTGTGCATACACCGGTACCGGCGCGCCCAGGGCTTTCAGAATGTTAATCTGGCGCGGGGTATTGTTGATATGGTCTTCGCCACGAATAACGTGGGTAATTTCCATATCCCAGTCATCGACAACCACACAGAAGTTGTAAGTCGGTGAACCGTCGGTGCGGCGAATGATAAGGTCATCAAGCTCAAGGTTGCTGAATTCGATAGGGCCACGAATCTGGTCATCAAAGATAACCGAGCCTTCCTGCGGATTACGAAAACGTACAACGCAAGGTTCGTCGGCGGCGTGATGTTCGTGGCTATCGCGGCAGCGACCGTCGTAACGTGGCTTCTCGTTGTTGGCCATCTGCTCTTCACGCAGCGCCTCGAGACGCTCTTTGGAGCAGTAACATTTATAGGCCGTGCCGTTTTCCAGCATTTCGTCGATGACCGCGTTGTAACGGTCGAAACGTTTGGTCTGGAAATACGGGCCTTCGTTCCAGTCCAGATTCAGCCAGTTCATCCCGTCCATTATCGCATCGATTGCCGCCTGGGTAGAACGCTCCAGATCGGTATCTTCTATACGTAACACAAACTCGCCACCCAGGTTACGGGCAAAAAGCCAGGAGTAAAGTGCAGTACGCGCGCCGCCAACGTGCAAATAGCCGGTTGGGCTGGGAGCAAAACGGGTTTTGATTTTCATCTGGGAAGCAGCCTTAACTATGTTTCAAATAGATGTCGCGTGAAATTGCGACACTTAACTAATAAAAAGTGGGAGTCATTCTATCACTCTACCTCGATTCCTCAACGTCGATACGTCCAAACCCGAAGCGAAATAGCCCATTGATGCATAAAGAATAGACCGGATTGCATACTTTTTTGGCGGCTTGTCTAGTTTTACGCCGAACAGTCATTTTTGTTTTTAAAAACCGTTGACTCAATTCGAACTATCCCTATAATGCGACTCCATCACGACGGGGCGATTAGCTCAGTTGGTAGAGCATCTCCTTTACACGGAGGGGGTCGGCGGTTCGAGCCCGTCATCGCCCACCACTCTTTTTAAGAGTGACCGCGTTGTGATAAGCCATCTTATGATGGGCGATTAGCTCAGTTGGTA